>Ga0164297_10001160_pt1 | contig 28705 bp, 20 predicted proteins | sample GEODES058metaG_FD_113539 | JGI IMG/M metagenome (GOLD analysis project Ga0164297, IMG submission 113539) | Dystrophic lake water microbial communities from Trout Bog Lake, Wisconsin, USA - GEODES058 metaG | ecosystem: Environmental > Aquatic > Freshwater > Lake | place: USA: Trout Bog Lake... | reverse complement strand
CGAACCTACATAACCTACTGATCCAACATAACCAGAACCAACATAACCCACTGATCCAGTATAGCCTAGTGATCCAACATAACCTACTGATCCAGTATAGCCTGCGCCTGTGGAACCAGTATAGCCTATCGATCCCGCATAACCGGGTGCAGTGCTGGCAGAACCAGTGTAGCCTGCACCTGTAGAACCTGTATAACCTAGATTACCAGCAGATCCAGTGTAGCCTGCTCCAGCGGATCCAGTGTAGCCTGCTCCAGCGGAACCTGTATATCCTGCCGAACCGTTGTAGCCTATCACACCGTCTACGCCTCTTGATCCCGCATAGCCAACTGAACCTGTGTAACCAGCACCTGTTGATCCCGTGAATCCTATGCTACCGACATAGCCTATCGCACCAACGCTACCTACATAACCCACAGATCCAACAAAGCCAGTAGATCCATAATAGCCCTGAGATCCAAGATATCCCTGTGAACCAGTATATCCTAGGCTACCTTGGCTACCTACATAACCTACTGAGCCTGCGAAACCGCTTCCCATGTAGCCTTGGCTTCCTGTATAGCCTAGATCTCCGCTCGATCCTGCATAGCCTGCGGTACCTTGTGATCCAGTAAATCCACTGCCCATATATCCCTGAGAACCAGTGTAGCCTAACGATCCCGCATAGCCTACTGAACCAACGTAACCAGTGATACCCTGGCTACCTGCGAATCCAGATGATCCTGTATAGCCAACAGAACCCCAATAGCCCTGATCACCCTGCGAACCAGTATAACCAACTATTTGTCCAACATCAACCCATGACGATCCTCCCCATATGTTGAGATGGTCATTGTCTAGTGTGATGTATCCATCGCCTACTGATCCACTGTAACCTCCAGGCAAGCTAGCATAATTGCTTGTTGTGCCTTTTATATTGATGCCGGTTCCTTGTGCGCCCTGGAGACCTTGTGAACCAGTATAACCTTGGCTACCTACGTAACCTATCGATCCAGAATATCCTGTAGTTCCCTGTGACCCGCTATAACCAAATGTTCCCTGCTGTCCTTGGGATCCTACATAACCAGTATCTCCTTGGCTACCTGTATATCCGGCTCCTGCTGATCCGGTATAGGCTTGGCTTCCTGTATAACCTACGCTGCCCTGTGATCCCGCATAACCACTGCTGCCTTGGCTACCAGAATAACCTACGCCTTGGCTACCTGTGTAGCCTAAGCTACCAGCGTAGCCTGTAGATCCTAGATAACCAGTTGATCCCACGAAACCCGATGATCCGCTATAGCCTATAGATCCGCTGAATCCTAAGCTGCCTTGACTACCAACGTATCCTGTCGCGCCGATCGAACCTGTATAACCAAACGTTCCTTGATCGCCCTGAGATCCGACGTAACCAGTATCGCCTTTGCTGCCCACATAACCAGATCCCGATGATCCCGTATAGCCTATGCTACCGCTGTAGCCTAGGTCACCGGTCGATCCTACAAAACCAGTAGTTCCTTGCGAACCACTATACCCTGCAGATCCTGTGTAGCCCGTTCCTTGTGAACCCGCATAACCGCTGTCACCTTGCGAACCACTATAACCAACGCTGCCCGAATAACCTACGCCTTGGCTACCTGAGTAACCTGTGTTTCCTTGGCTACCGATATACCCAGTGTCACCGCGCGATCCTGTATAACCAAAGACACCGTCGTTGCCCTGTGACCCAACGAATCCAGTATCGCCCTTGCTGCCAACATAACCGGAGCCAGCAGATCCAGCATAGCCGCTGCCTGTGTAGCCTAGATCACCTTTTGATCCTACGTATCCTGTGATGCCTTGGCTACCTGTGTAACCCGTATCACCTATGCTGCCAGTATAACCTGCTGAACCTGCGAATCCCACAGATCCGCTGTAGCCCACAGAACCAAAGAAACCAGTAGAACCGCTGTAGCCTATGCTGCCGCTGTAGCCCTGATCTCCTTGGCTACCTGCATATCCAGCAGTTCCTTGGCTACCACTATAACCAAAAGTTCCTTGATCACCTTTTGATCCTACGAATCCATTGTCGCCTGTTGAGCCAGTGAATCCAGTGATGCCTTGGCTACCAGTAAAACCTATGCTGCCTGTGAAGCCTAGTGAACCTACATAGCCGCTGCTGCCTAGGCTACCGGTATATCCTGCACCAGCAGATCCTGTGTAGCCTAGATTACCAGTTGATCCTACATAACCGACAGACCCCACATATCCCGTGATACCCTGACTTCCGGAATAGCCCATATCACCTTGGCTACCTGTATAACCTGTATCACCGACTGAACCACCATATCCTGTAGTTCCCTGTGATCCGCTATAGCCAAAGGTACCCTGTGACCCTGATGATCCTACGAATCCAGTATCGCCCTTGCTGCCTGCATAACCCGCAGAACCAGCATAACCGCTTCCTGAATATCCTATGCTACCGCTATAACCTAGAGATCCCGCATATCCTACTGACCCTACGAATCCTATCGAACCAGTATATCCAGATGTACCTTGGCTACCTGCAAAGCCTGTATCTCCCTGGCTACCAACATAGCCAGAGCTACCTGAATAACCTTGGCTACCTGTATAGGCTTGGCTACCTGTATAACCTGCCGGTCCTATCGATCCAGAATATCCTGTAGTTCCCTGTGACCCGCTATAACCAAATGTTCCCTGCTGTCCTTGGGATCCTACATAACCAGTATCTCCTTGGCTACCTGCGTAGCCTACAGATCCAGCATAGCCTTTGCCTGCATATGATCCGGATATACCCTGTGAACCAGTGAATCCTATGGATCCGGTATAGCCTAGAGATCCGCTATATCCTATGACACCCTGTGATCCGACGTAGCCAGTGACCCCTCGGCTACCTGCGTAGCCTACTATCTCACCGACATCATTCCACATCGATCCAGACCATACCCATAGATGGCCTGTGTCCTGTGCTATGTACCCGTCTCCTATGTTGCCCAGGGATCCGTTAGGCAATGCAGCACTGTTTGCGACTGATCCTACTATCCTCACGCTGGTACCAGCCGCACCAGTGTCGCCTTTGCTGCCTGTATAGCCCAGTGACCCTGTGTAGCCGCTGCCGACGAATCCTACAGATCCAGTATAACCTAAGGCAGCATAAGCTCCCGGTATACCTTGGCTACCTGAGAATCCGATCGAACCAGTAAAGCCTATGCTGCCCGTATAACCGAGTGACCCCACGAAACCAACTGATCCTACGAAACCAACTGATCCTGTATAACCAGAGCTTCCGGCATATCCTACTGAACCAGTGTAGCCCTGCGATCCAGCGTATCCAGAACCAGTGTAGCCTTGCGACCCAGCATAGCCGCTGCCTGTATAGCCTGTGGTTCCCTGCGATCCTGTGTATCCGCTGCCTGTGTATCCGCTGCTGCCAACGAATCCAGTAGCACCTCGTGATCCCGCATAACCCAATGCAGCGTATGCACCACTAGAACCAACAAAACCAGTAGTTCCCTGTGAACCAGTGAATCCAACGCCCTGCGATCCCGTATAGCCCGTTGATCCTAAGAACCCCTGAGATCCGATGAATCCTGTGCTACCAAACGATCCAGTATAACCTGTGGTTCCCTGTGATCCCTGCGAACCAGCGAATCCACTAGCACCCTGTGATCCAACGTAGCCTGCAGCTCCCAGAGAACCAGTGAAACCTGTTAGCCCTTGGTAGCCTTGCGAACCAGTGAGTCCTGTGTTTCCCTGAGAACCTGTGTAGCCTACTGATCCAAAATATCCAAATGATCCTGTATAACCCGCGGTACCTGGATCTCCCTGTGATCCTGTATAACCTATCGATCCTGCATATCCACCAGAAGGACCGATGCTACCTGTGAATCCTATAGTTCCTCGTGAACCAGTATAACCACCTGCAGGACCCTGCGATCCGGTGAATCCAACTGCTGCGTAAGCACCACTAGAACCAGTGAAGCCTATCGATCCTGCATATCCAGCTCCAACTGATCCTGTATAACCAGAGCTTCCAGCATATCCTGGCGCCGACGAGCCTACGAAACCAGTGTTACCTCTTGAACCTGTGAGACCGGTAACTCCTGCAGATCCAGTGTATCCAAAGGTTCCTGGTGTTCCCTGAGAACCAGTGAATCCAGTCGTACAAAACGAACCAGTGAATCCAGTCGTACCAAACGAACCAGAAAATCCAGGTATACCCTGTAGTCCCTGCGATCCTATGAATCCAGTAACGCCCTGGGAACCAGTATAACCACCTGCAGGACCCTGCGATCCGGTGAATCCAACTGCTGCGTAAGCACCACTAGAACCAGTGAAGCCGATGCCCTGCGAACCAGTATAACCTGTCGATCCCAAGAAACCCTGAGAACCAGTATATCCACCTGCAGGTCCCTGAGAACCAGTATACCCAGATCCTGCTGATCCTGTGTAGCCTATAGCAGCAGCAGTTCCCGGGATACCTTGGCTACCTGTGTAACCTGTGGTACCCGCTGATCCATAATAGCCCTGAGAACCCGTGTAGCCTGCTGATCCAGGATAGCCTCTGCTGCCCACATAACCTCTAGATCCCGTGTGTCCAGTTCCTGGAGGCACTACAGGGACAGATACTACGAGATTAAAACTTTTGCTCGTGGTCTGCGGAACACCATCTGTGACTGACAACGTGAAAGCTGTAGATGGTAGCACGAAGGAAGGATCTGTGGCACCGTTTATGTAGCCTGTGGCAGGATCAAATGTGAGTCCTGGCGCGACTGATCCGATATAAGGAGCTAGGCTGTAGACATAGGTTCCAAATCCCCCACTAGCTGTTCCTACTGTTAGTCCGCCAGTATCGATGCCTGTTGATATCACCACCGGATTGGTAGGTATCACGAGATTCAGTACCGGTGGAGTTACGTTAGATATAGATATCGAGAACGTAGCTGTAGCTGTCTGTGGCGTAGTAGGAGTGCTGTCAGTTATTGTGACTGTGTAGGTTACCGCGGTTTGGCTAGCTGTAGGAGTGCCTGTTAGGTTTCCTAGGATATCATATGATATCCCCGTAGGTAGCGGTGTAGGAGATATAGAATACTGTAAGGTGCCATAACCTCCAGTAGCGGTAACTGGCTGCTGAGACGTTATCTGCTGGTATTCGGTCAGCAACAGGCTGGTAGTAGCTACCTTAGTCGTGATAGGCAGCGGTATCACTTCTATGCTTATGCTCTTGCTGCTGCTTTGGTTAGCTTGGTCAGTGACCGTTATGTTAAATGTTGACCTAGCATATAGTGAGTTAGCTTTACCGCTGACGACCCCAGTTGTTGTATTGAATAATAGACCCGGTATCGTGGCCTGTATATCCGGAGCCGATGAATAGGTTAGAGTGCCAACACCTCCGGTAGCCGTTACCGGAGCAACTGCTGTCATAGTCTGTCCTACCGTTATAGACACTGGGGATTGTGCTATGGTAGTAGATATCGGGGGCGGAGCATCTACTTCTAGCGAGAAAGTGCTGGTGCTAGTAGCAGGTGTTGGAGAAGCAGAATCAGTAGCAGTAACCGTGTAGACCATAATCGGTATCGCGACTGTCGCTAGCCCGTCTATGTTACCAGTGGCGGCATTGAAAGTCAATCCCGTAGGTGAACCATTATAGTTCGTGATGCTTGGGCTTATGCTATAGCTTATGGTTCCACTTCCACCTGTAGCCGTTACTGGTGCGAATGGAGTGAACTGCTTGCTTTCTATCAGGACCGTGTTGGTAGTATAAGCTGACCCAGTGGTGGCTACTAGAGGCGGATTTATGATAGATAATGTGAACGTTTGGCTGCTAGTCTGTCCTAGTGAATCAGTAGCAGTAACCTTGACAGTTATAGACTCAACTACTGTTCCAATGCCAGTGAGCAGACCATTTGCTGTGTTGAAAGACAGTGTCTGCGGTGGTGGATAAGGATCCATACTGAACACGATAGTACCATAGCCGCCACTGGCAGATACTGGAGTAACATTAGCTACATCCTTGCCTTTGACCAGTGTCACTGTGGCATTGTTCAATGTAGTGGTTATAGCAGGAGGAGCATTTACCGTGAGCGCAAAGGTCTGGTTGCTGGTCTGTGAATGCGAATCTGTCACAGTTACAGTATAGTTGGTGGATGCGAACGTAGCAGTTGGTTTACCACCTATGCTACCAGTAGTTGGATCAAATGTTAAACCGTTAGCAGTTCGACCTGTTTTTGTTACATCCGGACTGATAGAGAAAACGTTACTGCCATAACCTCCTGCTGCTGTTACCGGAATGAAAGCTGAGACAGCAACATTTTGTGTCAACGTCTTAGTCGACACAGCTAGTGTAGTCGTGAGTGGCACTGCCAGCACTGTCAGGCTAAACGTAGCTATACCCGATTGTCCTGCTTGATCAGTAACCTTGACCGCATAAGTGGCAGCTGAGCTAAACACGCTAGGTGTCCCGCTTATAGTACCTGTTTTCGTGTCGAAAGACAACCCAGCTACGGATGTGGTTATATCAGGAGTTATGCTGAACGATAGTGTTCCAAACCCACCGGTAGCAGTAACAGGCACGAAACTGGCAGCAGTCACATTCTGTGTGAGTGTGGTCGTAGCTACTGCTGTGGTCGCGACTATCGCAGGAGGCGTGGTTATTACTAAAGTAAATGACTTGCTGCTGGTCTGAGGTACCGTATAAGAATCAGTAGCAGTTATCGTGTATGTAGTAGCTGTCTGCGGAGTGCTAGGTGTCGGATCTCCGATTATCTGGCCAGTCGCTGTGAGGAATTTTAATCCAGAAGGCAATGGTGTTGGACTGATGCTGTAGGTTATAGTTCCCTGGCCACCGCTAGCAGTCACGGGTGCGATAGACACTCCAGTCTGGCCCACTACCAGTGCGACTGTGCTCTGTGCTAGCGTCGTGGTTAGAGCCGGCGGCGGTGGTGTAGCTGTCACGACTAGATTGAAGCTCTTTGAACTAGTCTGTGCCGGACTAGCAGAATCAGTGGCCGTAACTGTATAGGCTGTAGAAGACAGAGCAGAGTTAGGTGTACCGCTGAGGTTACCTGTTGAACTGCTAAAGGAAAGACCCAATGCTGTAACAGAAGGACTTATACTATATGATAAGGTACCGTATCCACCTTTAGCTAGGACAGGTTGGAAAGCTGTTGACGCTACGAACTGAGCTAGTGTAACAGTAGCAGCAGGAACTGAAGTAGTAAGAACAGGATAAGCCACTGTTATGCTCACCGTCTGGCTGCTAATCTGCGCTACTGCATCAGTAGCAGTGATCGTTACATTCGTGGCTGCGACGATAGCTGTAGGAGTCCCGCTTATAGCTCCGGCAGCGAATGATAGCCCTGTAAACGTAGTAGATATATTGACGCTAGAAGAATATGTGTAAGGTGGCACACCACCACTAGCACTGACCGGTGTGAATGCGGCTACAGGAGAACCTATAGTAAGCGTGTATGAGGCCTGAGATACCGCAGTAATAAGCGCAGGCGGATTGTTTACTATTATAGCGAACGTGCTGCTTTGGCTCTGCCCTAGGGAATCAGTTACAGTGAAGGTATAGACGGTCGATGCCTGCGTCGCTGTCAGTGTTCCTGAGATCTGTCCAGATGATGTATTAAAGGTCAGTCCGTTAGGGAGAGATGGATTTAGAGATGCTATAGAATATGTCAGAGGTGCAGATCCACCACTGGCAGTCACTGGAGTGAATGGAGTAGCTGCTACACCCTTTGTCAAAGTAGTCGTAGCTACGACTGTGGTTACTGCTACTGGGCTAGAAAAGATAGTGAGCAAGAACTGCTTAGAACTGGTCTGTTTTGCTTGGTCAGTTACTGTTACTGTATAAGAAGCAGATGGACTAGAAGCCGTAGGTGTTCCTGTTATCTGACCAGTAGTCTTGCTGTAGGCTAGGCCTGAGACTGCTGTCGCTAGATCAACACCGCTGCTATTGGCTATTGAAAAGCTGTAGCTACCATATCCGCCTGCTGCGGTCACAGGAGTCACTGCGGTCAACGCAAGATTGGAAGTTCCCGTCACTGCCGGCTGTGCCACAGCAGTGGTGAGCGCAGGCAGGGCATTTACTGTCATAGTGAACGTAGCTGTAGCTGTCTGCGGAACCGAACTAGAATCAGTTACTGTGACCGTAAAGATCGTGGAAGATAACGTAGAAGTGGGTGTTCCTGTTATCTGTCCAGTAGAAGTGCTGTAGGCTAAGCCTGGAACCACAGTCTTTAGGTCAGTACTACTGCTGTTTGCTATAGAGAAACTGTATGGTGATTGTCCACCGCTAGCAGTCACAGGAGTGTATGGTGATATCAGGACACCGTTGGTCTCAGTAACTGAAGCAGTTGGTGATTGTGTAGCTATCAGCTTAGAAGCCGTTATCGTTAGGTTGAATGTCGCAGAGCCAGTTTCTTTAAGGCTATCGGTCACTGTGACTTGATAATTTGTAGCTGATGATGTAACCGTAGGAGTACCTGATATCTGCCCTTGGGCGTTGCTGGTTAGCCCTGAAGGTAAAGAAGGAACGAACGAATAGCTATAAGGCGCGATTCCGCCCGTTACTGTGGCAGGAGAGAACGCTGTTATAGCAGAATTCACAGGAAATGCTAGCGGAGTGGTCTGTGCTGAAACTACGCTAAAAGGCACGACTGCAATAACAGATAAGCTGAAAGTAGCGGTAGCCGTCTGCAGGTTCGCATCAGTTACTGTGACTGTTATGGTCGTAGCTGCCGCTGCTACTGTAGGTGTTCCTGAGATCTGTCCAGTGCTGCTGTTGATAGCAAGCCCATTTGGTAGTGAAGGACTAGGTGATACTATCGAATATGTCAGAGGTGCTGTTCCACCTGAACCAGTAACTGGGGTGAAAGCTGTTACAGCTATGTTCTGATAGAAAGAATATGATGTTGTAGTCCCTGTAGCAGTTGGTTTAGGCAACGAAGGTGTTGTTGTAGCCTTGATCACGAAAGTAGAGCTAGCTGTCTGTCTACTTCCGTCTGTGAACGTTAGGGTGTAGGTAGTATCTACTGTAGGCAGCGTAGTCGGAGTACCTGTCAGAGTTACTTGGGTCTGGTTCACTGAACCAGTTGATCCAGCCGTCAGCCAGTTTGGATTGTTGTTCGTGCTGCTGTCACCAGTGACTGTTATTATGGAATATGCATAGGTTAGAGACAGACCTGCAGGTAGTGCTGCTGATGTCGTGACTTTGTGTGCAGTAGGTGTAGTAGCATCGGTAGAATAGATAGCACCGCCACCATATGCACTGCCTACGACAATATTGACGGCGTTGCCTACTGTTGCAGTCACTGAGATGGGAGTCTGTGACGCTGTGACAGGTGGTGGATTTCCTTGGCCTCCTGAAACATAAGGTATGTTGACACCAGTAGGCAGCTTAGACGACCATGTTTTACCGCCCTTACCGCTGCTCGCGGTTAGGATGACTGGTGCGTTAGCTGGCGATACCCAATAGTCACCTACGCTAAAAAGCGTGTTGGTAGTAGGCGGCTGGCCAGTTGGACCCGAAGCATAATAGTATATAAGATTGGTCATCGTCTTATATTTATTCTATAGTTTTTTTAAGTTTTTCTAGCTGTGATGTCCTTGAAATCATAGTAAACTGGACTTCCGTCAGTGGGGGTAAACTTGCTGTAAACGTATATGCTGTCCGTGGTATCATCATACCAATAGTCTCCTGGATAGAAAGGTTCGCTCAATGGAGTGTTGTTTGTCTGGAAGATCGGAGCCCTAATAGCCTGCTGAGATCCATCACCAAATGTTATATTACCTGGATACATAGTTCCGCTGCCAACATAGCCCCTGTAGGGTATAGTGTCACCGGTCGCATCTATACCAGTTACCGGAACTACTGGAGTAGTTAGGGCGGAATCTTGGAACAGTATCACTGTATCGGTAGATATTACCTTGACAAAATAGCTGTTGAAATTCAGTTCTTCAGTGCCTTGCACATATACTATAGTTACGTAATCGCTATCATTTAGATTGTGCGGAGCTGTAGCCTGTATCTGTATTATATTAGTACCTGAACCACCGGGATCGGGTATCATCTCTACCGCATATATTGATACTGCACTCTTGGTGCCCACATCTAGGCTCTTGTGTACAGTTAGGCTGCTACCACTAGACCATGAGAGATTGCCATTTCCATCTGTTACTAAGGTTTGGCCAGCTGTGCCATCGTTTGGAGGAAACTTGATGAAAGGAAATTGTACGCTTCCATCGTTGTTTATAGTTAGTGTGTGTGAACCGTTAGATAGGGCAGTCGAAGAACCTGCCGATCCGGTAAATCCCACTGATCCGTAATAGCCTTGCGATCCTGTGTAACCCGGTGTTGAGCTAGCAGATCCAGTATAACCTGTTGATCCCATGAAGCCCGATGAACCCCAGTAGCCTTGCGATCCTGTATAGCCTGTGCTACCAAAATAACCCCATGATCCTGTGTAACCAACAGACCCCCAGTAGCCCGCAATGCCCTGTGATCCAGTGAACCCCACAGATCCATAGTATCCCTGCGAACCAGTATATCCCGCTGATCCCCAATAACCTTGATCCCCTTGCGATCCTGTATACCCAAACGATCCCCAATAGCCCTGAGATCCTGTGAATCCCACTGATCCGTAATAGCCCTGCGATCCTGTGTAACCCACAGATCCCCAGTAGCCTTGGCTACCGGTAAATCCAGCCACACCTCGCGACCCTGAGTAGCCCTGTGAACCAGTGTAGGCTCTGCTGCCCGTGAAACCTTTTGACCCCGTATATCCTTTGCCTCCACCTCCGGCGCCTGCGCTGCTGTCTGCCTTTACCTGTATGTTAAAGGTAGCAGTCTGTGTCTGAGGTACGCTATCTGTTACTGTGATAGTAAACGGAGTAGGTGGTAACAGGAATTTTGGGTCAGTTGTGGTGCCGTTTATCACACCAGAAGTAGGGTCAAAAGTAATACCAGGTATTGTCGTGGCTATGTCCGGAGTTAGGGTATAGGCATAGTTGGCATTGACATTTAGGAACCCTCCAGCTGCTGTCGCTAGTGCCGATCCCGATTCGTCTAGACCTTGGGTTATCGTAAATGGATCCTGTGTTACTGTAAGTGTTAGAGCAGGTGGAACTATCTTGGGGATAGTGATAGTAAACTGGCTAGTAGAATCCGTCTGTGGTGTTGGACTGTTTGAATCTGTAATAGTGACTGTGTATGTCGTCGCAGTTGCTACTACGACATTAGGAGTTCCAGAAACTTCGCCAGTGTCTGGATTCATGCTCAACCCGCTAGGTAATGTCGCTGTGAATTTTAATGGCGGCACACCACCGGTAGCAGTTACCGGAGTTGCATTGGTCATCTGTACGAATTCTGTTAGCACTAAGCTAGGAACTACTACAGTTGATTTTATAGGAGGTGGAACCACTGCGAACTGGAAGGTTTTACTGCTGGTATATGGAGTAGGCGTAGTCGAATCAGTCGCTGTTATGGTAAATGCTGTGCTGGCAAGCAGTGCTCCTGGGAATCCAGATATGGTCCCGGTCTTCTTGTCAAATATAATACCCGGGACCTGTGTCGTTATGTCTGGACTTATAGCGAAAGTGATCGTTCCATAGCCGGTGCCCGCAACTCTCGTGACTGGGTTGCTTGCAGTTATGTTGACTCCCACTATCTCTGATATAGTAGCTGTAGCTAGTGTAGTATCTAGAGGTCCGGGTGCGTTGACTGCTATAGCAAAAGTCGCAGTGCCTGTGTTTGCGTCCGAATCGGTAACGGTAACAGTGTAGCTACTGCTGGTGCTGGTATCTGTTGGAGTTCCTGTGATCTGACCGGTAGTGGTGCTGAACGATAATCCAGTAGGTAACGCAGGACTGATAGCATACGTGGTGTATGTACCAGATCCTCCTGTAGCTGTTACTGAATTAAAGGCAGTGATCGCCGTTGCCTGATAAAACGTGTTAGTAGGATTTGTTGCAGTGACCACTAATGCAGGATCTACGACAGTTAGTGAGAATGACTTGTTATCAGTCTGTCCAATCGAGTCGACTGCTGTGATAGTGAAACTAGAAGTAGCGAACAGTTTAGCAGGAGTACCAGATATCGTGTTGTTAGCATAAGTCAACCCTGTAGGCAGCGCAGATGGATTTATGCTGAAGGTTATTGTACCATAACCGTTATAATTAGCAGCGACGCTGACTGGTACTAGCCCTCCGGTAGGATATCCTGTAGGAGGATTAGCTGATACATCCTGGCCTCTGGTTAGACTAATCGCAGCATGATCTAGCTGTAGCTGTAGTGTAGGTGGTGCATTGACTATGAGATCAAATGTAGTGCTGCTAGTATGCGGAAATGAATCTGTTACTGTAACAGTAAATGTGTTCTGTGATAGTGTAACAGTAGCAGTTCCGCTGATGGTTCCTGTGGTCGTATCAAAAGTCAGTCCGCTGGGCAGTGTAGGACTGATAGAAAATACATTTCCGCCATACCCACCATTGGTAGTAACAGGAGTGAATGATTCAGCTTTGACCTTCTGTATCAGTGTTTTTGGACTGCTTATGGCTAGTGTAGTAGTAAGAGGGACAGGCGTTACTGTTAGGTTAAAGCTAGAAGAGCTATTTGATTGACCTGCTTGGTCCGTGACCGTGACTGTATAGGTTGTGCTAGGCCCAAAGGCTGTAGGTATTCCAGTGATATTACCTGTAGGATCCATCGATAGCCCTGCTGGCAGATTAGGACTGACAGTAAATGTTAAAGTTCCAAAACCTCCAGTGGCAGTTACAGGTTGGAGTGGAATTCCGGTGCTGAGACCCTGTGTTAGTGTCGTGGAAGCTGCTGCTACAGTAGTGGTTATAGCAGTAGGTGCTGCTACTGACAGTATGAAAGTTTTAGAACTAGTCTGCGGTACTATGTATTGATCAGTCGCAGTGACAGTGTATGTGGTAGCAGGACTAATAGCACTAGGAGTAGGGTCGCCTATTATCTGTCCACTGCTTTGGAATTTTAATCCAGAAGGCAGCGAAGGGCTAATAGTTAGAGTCACTGTTCCTGTGCCACCGCTGGCAGTAACTGGAACCAGAGAAACTGCCTGCTGTCCTGTTACTAGTGCTATTGGAAATGTTACTGTAGTAGATAGCGTAGTAGTTACGGCAGGTGGTACCGGTGCAGCCGATACTACTAAATTAAAAGTCTTTGAACCAGTCTGTGGAGTTCCAGCAGAATCTGTCGCAGTGATTGTATAGGTAGCACTCAGTTGCACTGCTGGTATACCGCTTATCTTACCCGTAGCTGTGCTGAATGTCAAGTTAGTAGGCAAGCTGCTGTAGGTGGTGATATCTGGGCTTATGCTGTAGGTTATAGTCCCAACACCACCTGTAGCGGTCACAGGCTGGAATGGCAAACCTGTGGGATCATACTGCTGTAGGGTGACGGTTGCGTTAGGCACAGTCAGTGTGAGGGCAGGATACCCAACAGTTATGTTTACAGATTGATTAGTTGGCACCGACGGTGTGCCTGCTGAATCAGTAACAGTGATCGTGTAAGCAGTAGAAGGTATCAAGACCGTAGGAGTACCACTCAGCTGGCCTGTAGTGGTGCTGAAAGCAAGTCCCGTAGAGTGCGTGCTATAGGTAGTGATATCTGGACTTATGCTGTAGGTATAAGGAGGTCCTAGTCCGCCTGTGGCTGTTACTAACTGGGTAGACGGAACTGCTGTACCTAATATAAATGAATACGAAGACTGCGATTTGGCCGGTACTATGTTAGCTGGAGCATTTATAACCAACTGGAAAGTGTTTGTACCACTACCTGTCTGTCCTGTAGAATCTACCACATTTACTGTGAAGGTCTGTGGACTACTAGTAGTGCTGGTAGGGGTTCCTGTAATATTCCCGCTGCTGTCCATAGCTAATCCTAGCGCAGTCAGTCCTGTGCAAGTGAACGTAAGCGGAGCAGTGCCACCTTTAGCAGTTATAGGAGCTATAGGACTAGCAGAAGGTATAGCCACTCCCTTAGTAAGCGTAACTGTAGGAACAGCCTGTGTTAGCGTGATCGCAGACGAGAATATTACTATGCCAACAGGTTGGCTGCTGCCAATACTGTTCGGTGTATCATCCGTTACAGTTATAGTATAGGTCGTTAGCGCAGTAGCGACTGTGGGAGTTCCTGTTATCTGTCCAGTCTTCGGATCTAGTGATAGGCCTGCTGGCAAGCTGCTAGGAGTCCCAGTTACCGCAAACTTATAGCTGTCTCCAGTCTTGAGATAACCGCCGGTGGCAGTAACCGGAGCCACAGGAGTTATAGCAGTTCCTACGTTCCCGGTTATGTTTTTGAAGCTAGAAGCCAGCGCCGTCGACAGTGCCGTTACATCGTTTACCTGTATAGTGATAGTCGCTGTAGCAGTCTGATATGTTGGACTAGAAGAATCATTCACGGTCACTGTGTAAGTGACTGGAGTAGTCACGGCTACTGTAGGAGTTCCTGTGATCTGTCCATTTGAATCCATAGATAAGCCAGCAGGTAGAGATGGACTAGATACAGAAAATGTATAGTTCTTCTGTCCTCCTGTAGCTGTCACTGGAGTGAACGCAGTTATCGCTATACCTTTGTTGAACGTGTAAGCAGATGGTGATGCTGCCTTAGCGACCAATTCAGAAGCTGTTATGGCCAAGTTAAAGGTAGCTGTACCTGTCTGTTTTATAGCATCGGTCACTGTTACTGTGTAGGTAGCAGCAGCGACAGCCGTGTTGCTAGCAGTACCACTTATGCTTCCGTCACTGTTCAAGTTTAAGTTCGTGCTAGTGTGGAAACTGCTGTCTATAGAATAGGTATAAGGAGTAACGCCTGGCGAAGATATAGTAGCAGGCGAGAATGCTGTTATGATCGTACCTACCGGGAATGACAGAGGAGCTGTCTGGGAGCTGGTTACTGCTAGTTTGCTAGCAGCTATGACCACTAATGGAAACGTAGCTGTAGCTGTCTGGTTGTTTGCGTCAGTCACAGTCACGGTTATGTTGGCCTGTGCAGCAGCAGCCGTTGGAGTACCGGTTATAACACCAGTAGAATCCATGCTCAGCCCAGCTGGTAATGTAGCTGTGAATTTTAACGGAGCCGTACCACCCGTGGCTGTAACCGGTTGGAGTGGAGGAGTAGCTGGCACTGGGATCGTAGTGTAGAGTGTGACTAACGTAGTTGACCCCGTAGCAGTGGGTTTAGGGACACTAGCACCTGCTGCTAAAGTAATAGTCGCTGAACCGGTCTGGCTTTGTTGATCAGTAAACGTCACAGTATATGTTGTGTTTACGCTCGGTGCGACAAAGCTCGATGACGCTTGCAGCGTATATGATGCGGTATTGTAGAGATTGTTATTGACAGTTGAGACTGCATAAGTCGGTACTAAGGTCAACCCAGCAGGTAGTGCAGGGCTCAATGACACGTTATACAATACTAGAGATGTATTCAAAGCATAGAATGCAGCACCACCAGAAACGTTTATAACCGTTGGACTAGTAGAACCTGCAGCTATCGTTATAGGAGTAGTAACCACAGCGGTGGCGGATATAGTAGGGGCCGGTGCTTTGATAGTCACTCCATTACTATCTTTTATAGGAGAACCACCAGATCCTATAGTAGGAGTAGCGGCATACTTTGGCCAGGATATTGAGATCTTGCCTCGAGCTGAAGAAGAATCTGCTACTGTGGGGGCATTATTTCCGTCGACATAGTAATCACCTGGTTGTATAGGACCTGTTGCAGACGCGACAAAAGGACTGCCAGTTGAAACACTATTTGCAGGTGGTGATGCTGGGTTTGGAAAGTAAAATATAGCCATGTAGCATATTTATTAGATGTTGTTTACCTACATCTAACCATAAACTGTGAGATCTTTTATTCCGTAGTATATGTCAGATCCGTCTGTAGGGGTATACTTGACTACTATTCCTATAGTTCCTTTGACATCATCCCACACAAAATCTCCAGGCAATTCTGCTATATCCCAGGGAGTGTTATTGGTAATTAGCATCGGTGGCCTAGTAGTCTGGAATGTAGTATCAGCAAACACTATCTGCCCAACAGCTACATAGCCTCCGCTTACATAAGTCCTAAAAGTAGTACCATCTGCTAGATCTCCGGTAATATCTTCATAGAGTATAAAAGTCGTAGAAGTTACATTTCCAACGATCCATCCTGGTGAATTCAATTCAGAATCTGTTGCACTAGCAGTTCCTGATATTACACCAAATATGGTTACTATCTGATTATTAGAGAGACCGTGGGGTGTTGTTGTGGTTATCTGTACGGCCATCATAGTAGAACCATTTGGATCTGGAATGATACTTACTGTCTGTATCGTCAGTATCGTGTTGGTACCTATATTGAGATTATCACCTACTGTTAGATTTTTGGTATCACCTCCCCCGGCACTAGACCACGTCAGGTTTCCATTTCCGTCCGTAGTCAGGGTCTGACCAGCAGTGCCATCTGTAGCTGGAAATTTGAAAAAGGGAAACTGTACAGTACCATCTGCATTTAGTGTGAGAGATTGACTGCCGTTGTTCAGAGAATTAGCTGAGAATTGTACTATGCTGTCAACACCTGAGACTGTCTTCTTGAAAAACAGGTTACCATCGGTTATGTTCAGTGCTAATTCTCCAGGCTGAAGTGCAGACGTTGCAGGTATCGAACCTGGTGTTGTTGATCTCCTAAGACGTATCGTAGTCATTATGCTGCTTCTCCTTAGTATGTTCCGCCGTCTATATCGTCGTATACTAGATCAGTCCCTGCTGAATTTACCTGCAGGAACTTTCCAGCTGCACCCATGGTCAGCTTTTTTAGCTTATTATTGCTTCCATCACCTACCAACAGATCGTAGGCGCTGTAGGTACTGAAATTAGTGCCGCCATAGGGTGTGTCTATAATGTTGCCTTTCCAAGTACCAGAAGTGACATTTCCGGTCAGCGCAAAATCACCACCTACGTTTAGGTTCTTGGCGATGCCAACTCCTCCGTCGACTATGACAGCTCCGTCAGTGATGCTGGTAGATTGTGTAGTGTTCAGCACATGCAGTGCTGTCTTATCCCAGGTACCTACCTGTGCGCTAGCCCCGTCAGATCCGCTGTAGATGTGGATAGTATCATCACCAGCAGCTGGCGCTGTTTCAGCTATGATATAGGCCTTACCATCTACTGATCGGACACCACCTAGGCTGGTCCAATTAGTTCCATTGTATCCTTCAAACTGGCTGGTGGTGCTGTTAAAACGTATAGCACCCTGTACACTTGGATTTTCCTGCGCTGTGCTACCTGTTGGTATGACGAAGCCATTGTTGCCCGTTATTTTCACGTAGCCGTTGCCATTCGGAGATAGTATTATGTTGCCATCGCTGTTAGTGGAGCTTATGGTATTAGTAGATCCCGTGACTGTTATGTTTCCAATGTTGATCACATCGATCTTGCTGTTTCTGTCGACTACGATAGCAGCATTAGGGGCAAGTATTCCAGGCACAGTATCTAGCTTTGGTATGTCTATAGTACCATCCGGAGACAGGTTGATATTAGTGCCTGGTTTCATCACACCAGCTACGGTAATGGTCGCGATGGGTACGCTTATAGTACCGTCGACCAAGATGTTGATATTGTTGCCAATCTTCACTAAGCCTAGTGATGATGTCGTGGCGGGATTCCCGCCCGCTGGCTTGTTGATCAGATCGTTATAATCACCAGTGTGTGCTACCGTCGCTAGAGTGGGGAGATTTTTTAGCTCGTTGTAGCTTATGGTAGAACCGATAGGATTGCCATCTACTGTTAGTTCACCATTCCCGTTTATGCTGATAGCGTGCGTATCTATGTAGAGGGTCTGTGAACTGATATAGAGGCTCTTCCATCTAGCCGTAGGAGAACCTATGGTATATACTGCATCCTGGGTGGGTATTATGTTCTGTGCTACGGCTGATAGATTTGGTATGAATGGTTTGTTTAACAGCTGATTATAATCTGATGTACCGCTGCCACCAGAAGCAGATATGGTTCCATCTGCTCCAATCGTTATACCTGCTCCTATCTTTACCAGGCCAGGTGTGCTCGGAGATGCTACTGGTATTACAGCATTGCCGCCGGGAGTATGTCCATCACTGAGCCTGAGATTGCCTATAGCTTCGTCATAGAATATGGTACCCTTCTCACCGACAAATTCACTAGCTGTGATACCGGTCACCCTACCAGATTTGATCTTTTGAATGGTCATAACGTATTTATTGGCAGAATAATTTATAAAAATTCGTTAAACTGTCAGATTAAATACTAGTATATGAGTCTAAATAAGAAAGGAGATATCATGTTTAGGACCGTCCGATTTCTAACATTTTTCGGCGCTATCGTCTTATCTTGCTCAGCGATTGCTAGCGAGATGGTATTCCAGTTTAAGAATCCTTCCTTCTCTGGCAACGGTTATAGCACACAAGAGCTTACTATAGAGAACGAAGAATACACGAGGAAACAAGCAATAATATCACAGCAGAAAGCCGATCAGCAGGCAGCAGCTGCCGCTGCTGCGAACAGCAATCTAAATTTATTCCTGAACAATCTGCAGAGCAGGATATATGCACAGCTGAGCCTCCAGTTGAGCAATGCCATGTTCAGCGGAAATGCTACTAGTGGTAGCATGAATTTTGAAGGAAGCACTATCAGCTGGGTACAAGATCTCAGCACTAATAGCATCAAATTATCTATAGTTGATCCAAGTGGCAATGCTACTAACATCACTGTACCAGTAGGGACGTTTGCATTCCAATGAAAAACTTGATCAAACTCTCATCCGTCATATTAGTAAGTGTTATGCTATCAGGCTGCGCTACCACTATCGAAGCATTGCAAAGCGCAGACAAGGTGCCCGACCAAACACCAACTCCAGAAGCACGTCCGATAACAAAGCTGGCTGTTAGCCATCTAGCAAATCTAACACCTCCCGATGGTCCTCCGGTAACCATCGCAGTTTATAACTTTGGTGATAAGACCGGGCAGCGCAAACCAAACGATTCGCTGGTGCTGCTGAGCAGTGCAGTCACACAGGGTGCCGAAGTATTCCTTATCAAAGCACTTCAAGACGCTGGTCACGGTAAATGGTTCCAAGTCGTCGAACGAGTTGGCCTTGAAGACCTAGTCAAGGAGCGACAGCTCATACGCAGCCAGCGCGATACCTACGAAGGTAAAGATGCTAAACCATTGCCTCCGATGCTGATAGCAGGTGTGATGCTAGAAGGTGGTATAGTCGGTTATGACAGCAACATAGGTAGCGGTGGCGCAGGTGCAGGCATGCTGGGAATCAGTGCTAATGCACAGTACAGGACAGATGTAGTAACAGTTATCATGAGATTGATAAACGTGCAGACCGGCGAGGTATTGGTCAGCGCAGGAGCTACTAAGACCATACTCAGCGCAGGTGTCAGCGGTAATGTCATGAAGTTTATCGACCAAGGGACTGCTGATGTGCAGTTCGAAGCTGGTTATAACGTAAACGAACCCAGCACATACGCTGTGAGGGTAGCTATCGAAGGCGCTGTTGAAGACATGATAAAACAAGGTGTCACAAAGAAGCTTTGGAAATTCGCATCTCCTAAGAAAAAAGAAGCTCCGAAACCACCGAAATAACGAGGACTAACCAAAATGAAGAACTTACTTACCGCTATCACTTTTATCGCCCTGTTCTTTGCCACAACACAGGCATGGGCGCAGAGTGCTAATAGCGTCTATATCGATCAGATAGGTAGCGGTAGTAACATAGCCGTCACACAGACAGGTAGCAATAATAACGTAGGAACTAGCAATGGTCCAATGACACTATATGGTAATACGCAGACCATAACTATATCACAGATTGGAAGCGGAAACACCGGCACTATAGCAGTAAATGGTGCCGGTGCTACTTTGACTAGTTCAGTAACTGGCAACACTAACACTGTCAACGTAGCCTGCGGAACTGGAGGTACTGGTGCTACCGGAGCCTGTACTGATAGCGTCCTTGCTGCTAGTGCTACTGGTGATAATAATACCATGAACGTAACCACCGGGATGAAGAGCACTGCTACCATAAATCTAAACGGTGGCAGCAATACAGCTACCATAAATAATACCACTAACAATCTTTTAGGAACTACAGCTACTATAAGCGGTACTGGAGATGGTAACACATTTAGCATCAATCAAAGCGGAACAGCAGGTGCTAACGGATATGTAGCTACTATAAACAGTACAGGAAGCAGCAACAATATAGGGATAACACAAGGTGGAACTGTTGATAGCACTGTCAAGATCACTAGCTCTGGTTCTAATAATAACATTACTGTCCATAGCGGCAACTGATGCCTTTGCTAGCGAAGGCCCTATAGGTAAGATAACAGAACAATCCGGTCCTACTGAAATACAGAGAGACAAGACCAGCATACCCAGTGACGTCAACAGCCCTATCGAGATGAACGACACAGTAGTCACAGCTAGAGCACGCACACGAATAACCTTCAAGGATGACAGTCTAGTCGACATCACTGAACAGAGCAAGCTGGTCATAGACAGTTTCGTATATGATGATCAGCAGTCAGATGCTGCTAAGATGGGTCTCAAAGTAGCACTAGGTACTGCGCGATTCGCTAGTGGACAGATAGCCAAACACACTCCGGAGAACATAGCCATAGACACTCCAACAGCTACAGTCTCGGTGCGAGGTACTGACTTCACGCTGACTGTTGACGAGCTAGGGAGGACACTAGCAGTGCTGTTGCCCAGCTGTCCTGCGGGATATAAGGATCCAGAAAAAGACTGTACAGTTGGACGCATTGATGTGATGACCGATGCTGGGACAGTTACCTTAAACAAACCTTTCCAAAGCACTAAGGTAGCGACCAGAGATCAGAAACCCAGCAAACCCGCCATATTGAATCTCTCAGCTGATCAGATCAACAACATGCTCATCGTGACTCCGCCTAGAGAAGCATCGAACGGAAACAGCAAGCAGGCAGCAGGTTATAATAATCCATTGAATGTGAACTTCCTAGATCAAAACTTCCTGAAGTTTGACGGACTAGACATAAACTTCCTCACTAATGATCAGAGCAAACTCAGCATCAACTATCTAGATACAGACTTCCTCTACAATATGCTGGCATTGGCCAACAGTGAGCTTCTAGCCAACGAACTAAGCCCAGAAAACTCTATGCTACCAAAATATCCACCAAACAAAGCTGCAGGATTGCGCTATCTAGTGAATGATCAGAGTCTGACCCTCTATCGCACAGGGACTGGAAGCTACAGCGAGATAACAGTAGACAAAAGCAGCAATACCACACTGGCGCTTAGCCAAGATGGTACCAGCATGACACAGAATGTCAATGGTGGTAACAGTACCAGTATCATCGTCAAACAGAGTAGATAGCATGAAATGGATCATAGCACTAGCTTTATCAGTGACTCCGGCATTGGCCCAACAGGCTAACAGTGTTTATATAGATCAAGTAGGCAACAACAACACCATTTACATTGACCAGAACGGAGGCGCTAACAAGCGGATAACGGTGCTGAACAGCGGTGACTATAACAGTATCGCGGTATCACAACAGGACAGCGGCAACCAACAGGCATTCATAGGCACTGTTCCTAGCAGTATGAATGCGAATGGTAGCATCAACTGGAACAAGAACAATAACAACAGTAATAATAACTTTGCCATAAACCAGAGCGGAACCGGTAACCACACGGCAGCTATCAATTTGGATCCTAATACAGCTAGCAGCAACGACGCTGCTACTATAACACAGGGCGGCAGCGGTAACAAAACCTTCAGCTTAAACCTCAGCGGTAGCAGCATCAGTGCCACCGTCATACAGGACAATCCCATGCAGGCCAATACTGGCAGCATGAGCATAGCCTGTGTTACGCCACCTTGCAGTGGTTACAGCTACATCAGGCACTAAATATTGCCATGAAAAAAATATTGCTGAGCCCTTGGATGGCTATCCTCACCCTCATCATAGTGGTTGCTATAAAGATAGCAAATCCTAGCTTCGTAGAAAGCGTAAAACTTCGTTATTTTGATACTCTCATAACCAGCAAGACTCCCGTAGAGAACAATATCATCACGGTAAACATAGACGAAGCAGCCCTCGATAAATGGGGACAGTGGCCATTCAAACGAGATATCTATGCCAGCATCATAGAAGACCTATACAAACATAATGCAGGATTAGTAATTTGGAACGTGATGATGCCCGAAACTGATCGACAGGGTGGAGATGCTGTTCTAGCAGATATCATGAAGAAATATCCAGTGGTGCTCAGCAATACACCTAGCCTGAAGAACAAGAACACTCCCCGCAATCCAGGAGCCGCGATAATAAATGCCAAATATATCGATACCATAATACCTTATCCCGGCATCATAGCAAACATTCCTGAGCTAGAAAATTCTGCTGTGGGTGTGGGTACTACCAACACGCTGCCCGAAATAGATGGCGTGAATCGTAGATTGCCGCTCATAGTAACAGCCAACGGAAAACTGTACCCCAATCTGTCTCTAGAGACCTTGCGTGTGTTAGCAGGTGACAATACCATACAGATAAAACTGAGCGAGCTAGGTGTGGATAAGATGCGCATACCTAAGTTTGGACCGATAGTTACAGATCCTCTAGGACGTATATGGATAGACTGGAGCCAGCACAGTCAAAGCTACAGCGTCACTAACATACCAGTAGATATGAATGGTGCTATAGTCATAGTCGGAACTACAGCAGCAGGTATAGCCAATCCAGTACCTACTGCTAAAGGCGCAGTATGGCCTCAGGATCTGCAGGCAGCAGTGCTAGGCACTATGATCAACAAGGTCAACATACAGCGTCCAGACTGGGCAGATGGTGCTGAACTTGCTGCGATCCTAATTGGTGGACTACTATTATTATTTTTAACAAGGTGGGTCTATGTCGGATTATCAGCTGTCGTTATACTTGTTGTCGCTGGTATTGGTGGTAGCATTTACGCATTTAGCAGCAACCTTTACCTATTTGATGCTACAGCATTTAGTATCACAATTATACTAGTAGCATTACATGCCTATGGTATCAAATTTGTAAGCGAATTCCTCCAGAAGCAGCAGATCAAGAAACAGTTCGGAACTTATCTAAGTCCGGATCTAGTGGCTAGACTACAGAAAAATCCAGAACTGCTCACCCTAGGTGGAGATTCGGTTGAGCTATCAATCATGTTCACTGATGTTAGAGGATTTACCACTATCAGCGAGCATTATGGAAGCGATGTCCAAGGACTTACAAAGATCATGAACCGTTACATGACAGCTATGACCAAGAAGATCCTAGAGAATCATGGGACGCTGGACAAGTATATCGGTGATGCGCAGATGGCTTTCTGGAACGCCCCACTGAGCAATGAAAAACATGCCAAAGATGCTGTAAAGACAGCACTAGAGATGTTGGGGAGCTTAGATGAATTCAATAGAGAAGTCTCGCTGGAAGGTGTTCCGCCTTTTGGTATGGGCCTTGGAATCAATACTGATACTGTCGTTGTGGGCAACATGGGCAGCAGCCAACGTTTTGATTACACTTGTCTCGGTGATGGTGTTAATCTTGCTAGCAGGTTAGAAGGACAGAGCAAACCTTATCATGTAGCGATGGTCATAGGACCCAAGACTAATGAATATGTCAAAGATGCATATTTTACTTTACCTCTAGATTGTCTAGCAGTTAAAGGCAAGAAAGAAGGTGTTGATATATTCACAGTCTTAGGAGAACTTAGCAAAGTACCTGTTGGTTATAAGAATGCCAGGAATGAGCATCTCACTATGCTCAATGCCTACAAGGCACAGCGTTTCATCATAGCCAAGAGCATGGCACTAGGACTCAAAGGCAAGTTCGACGGAAAGATGGACGGCTACTATGATATGTGGGCAGAACGCTGCGATGAATACGCCAAGAATCCACCAGGTGAGGGATGGGATGGAGTATTTAGGACGAATTCGAAATGATAAAGAATATATTTGCGATACATGGCGCATGGAGTAGCGAGATCAGTTTTACCCATCTCGAATCGAAAATAAAAGGACACTGGCAGATGTTCTCATATGATCATGCCAATGAGAGCATGGATCAGATAATAGAGCGTGCCAACAGCGAGATATCAGAATCCTCTATAGTCATAGGACACAGCTTGGGAGGTATAGTCGCTTTGAACATGGATTCTAATCCTTTGGTCAGAGGTATCATAACACTTGCTAGCCCATTGGCAGGTTTAGAGATGAATCTCCTACAGCTATATCTAAGCCGCAGCAATCTGTTGGGACAGATAACGAATGACAGTAGGATCATCAAACAGATGAAGCAGCACGATTATACCAAACCTGTACTACACATAGTTGCTAATCGAGGTTATAATCCATTCATATTCGAGAAGAATGACGGAGTGCTGCCTTACAAAATACAGACAGGTTGGATCTGTGGATCAAAGATAGAAGTAGATGCAAATCATTACGAGATACTACAGAGTCCACAGACAGTAGATCACATCAACCGTTTCCAGCGGCAGCTTCGTGATCGTCAGTGGTAAGCTTTATCGGATCATTTGGTCTGCTAGGTAGATGGAGATGAGGACTCTTGTCTGCCAGCTGTTCAGCAGCCTTCCTCTGTTGCTCAGCAGCTTCTAGTTCACGTGCCTGTGCTTTAGATGCCGTCTTGACATCCTCGAGATGACGTTCACTCTCGATCTCTTTACCGCGTAGCTGTAGCACTATGTTCAGTTTTTGATTTAATCGGATAAGATCGTTGTCTAACATCCTGATACGATCTATGAGAGCGATAAGGACCGTGTTAGCATCACTTAGTATGGGTTTCACTTCGACTGTGGCCCACTGCCAAATCCACCAAATCATGTAGCCCATACCACCAGCTGCAACTATTGGAAAACCATACTTTGATACTAAGTCGGCTATTTGATTTTCCATTATACTTTTCCTTTACAATTATCAAAATGATATCTTTTCATATTTGGTCCTCGACTTGTTAAACCGCAATGAGGGCACATTACTATTGGTAGCTTATTTTTAGCTGCCTTTAGATTATCTTTCCATTCTTGGCTAAATTCTGGTCTTTTTTTACCCAGAGCTGCTTGACGCATCTTTTCTTTAGTTTCAATCGATAATATTTTATTTTTATTTGCTTCGCTTATTTTATGTCGATGCTCGTCTGTAAGTTTATTAGGATTTATTTTTTTTGTTTCTTTAATTTTTCTTTTAACTTCTTCGGATCTAGGTATACCTTTTTTACCTTCGCTTAGCAACATATAGATATGTTCTTCTTTATCTATCATTTTTGCTAATCCCATCCATGCTACTTTATCTTGCCAACGATTATATTTTTCGTATAATATTCTATGTGCTTCGGCATGTTCTTCTATAGTAAGTTCTACTAAATTGGAAGGATCATTTGATCCTCCCATATGTTTAGGAATAATATGATGCCAATGTTTCATATTATTATTTATCTATTATGTATGGCTCAGAACATCCACATCCAAATGCCTTGGCTCATCAACAGTAGTCCTATAGCCATGACTCCGAAGCTGGACCAAAACATAAGATTGCTCACAGCTATGATACTAGCAGATACTAGCACGATAGCCAGTTGCATAGCAGTTCCAGCAAACGAAATCCAAGGACTCTTCTGCTTGGCTAGGTCTCTTTCTGCTTCTAATTTCTTTGCTTCAACCATCAGTTCCTTCATGCCTTCACCTGACTTTGGATCTGATTCATAGCGTTGCATCGTTTCTTCGTACTTCTTTTTTAGTTCGGCATTAGTGACATTATCGATAGCGATATTATAAGCAGTAGATTTGATGCTCTTGGCCTCATAGAAGTTCCAAACATCGTTAGCCTTGATAGTGTTGTTCAATACTGTACTGCTTAGATTGTTACTGATATATGAGTTAGCGGCTAGCACAGCAGCAAAAACGCTGACCACTAGACCTGCCTTGTCTTTTATTTTAGCTTCACGCTCGCTGCGTGATAACGGTTTCTTTTCTTCGACCATGTTTATCTCCCTACTATCGTTTTAAGTAATGGTACCCAACTCTTTAATGATGCGTATGCTTGGTAATCGCTACTGCTGATTATTATTCCATAAAGCAATAGTCCTGCCCATACTACTAGAGGAAGCACAACGAATATGATAAAGAAGGTCCAAAAGTATGTCATCATCTCTTCATGGCGCTCTTTTGCTAACCTCTGTTCTCTAACCCTAGATTTTTCAGCGGCGATCTTTGCCTGCTTATAATCTTCTCTCTGTTTCGGAGTCATCTTAGCGAGGGCATCCATCTCAGCTTCTTTAGCTAATTCACGCATAGCCTGTTCGCGCAACAGATTGTTCTGCCTCACGATCTGGTTGTTTATCTCTGTGATCTTGTTCTTGTTGAGCACACGTTGGTTGTTAGCAGCTTTCTGTGCAGGCGCATTCTTGACTACGTCGACTATTCCAAATACAGAATCAGTGAGGACTTCTCCCCAAGCCTGTCCAAGCTTCTGTGCTTTCTTTGGATCCATAGGTATCAAAGTGTCATCCTTTTTATGCTAGTATTATTTAGATGTGGGGAAAACTAAGTTAAAACAGCAGATTACTAGAGAATGACCAGCAGACGGAATTTCTCTAACGGTATGAGGATCTGTTTGTACTAGTGTGCCATCAGCCAGAGTACATGATCTCTGATCGATAGTATGCATAAAACGACATATGATATTATCAAGAAATATAGGCCGTATTTGATTATCTTAGTCTCTACGTGCGTCATTTTTTCCGTCTGCCCTTGCTATTCGATCGACATCTGGTTTCACGCCGAGTGCGTTTGACATGAGAGTATCGATCCTTATCACATCATGATTCATGGTTTTCACGCGATTGTCTAGAGCAGTGATGATGCCGGCCATGCCTTTAACAGACCCAGTAACTCCTGCTAGGATGAATTTTATAGTCAGGAATATGAAATAACCCATAGCGATAGCTGCCGCTATAGGAAATCCAACATCTGCCACTAATTTAAAAAACACATCCATTGATTATCTTCTTTCATCCTTGCGTTTCCTCAGATACTCTTCGATCAGCATATAACCAACGAATAACAGAAGCAAAGATCCTAATGTTCTGGCTGCAATTTCAAAATCTATCATAATGACCTCCAAAAGGATTATGTGCTCTTATTTAGGCATTGACAAACTTTTATAATGTGCTATTATAACTGCATGATCTTAAAAGAACGCGACATCATGATCGATCTAGAGACTCTCGCAACGAGCCCGGATGCAGTGATCATAACCATAGGCGCACTGCGCTTCGATCCCTATGCTGACGATCGTGGTCGCGATGCCCGCGACATGGAACATTTCTATTGCAGGATAGATCCGGGTAGCTTTGATTACCCGCAAGCGGAGATAAACGATGACACTATGGCATGGTGGGCCAAACAGAGCCCAGAAGCACAGCATGAAGCGTTTGGTGAGGGAGTTGCCCGTCTGGATATTCGCGATGCTCTTGATGGTCTCTTTGATTTTTGCAGACCTTGCGACAGGGTTTGGGCCAACGGTCCTGCCTTCGATATCATCATACTTGAGACTGCTGCTCGTAGATTAGGCAAGACTTGGCCTTGGAATTTCTGGCAGGCACGTGATTGCCGCACAGTATTCCGCATGGTTCCTGGACGAGATCCTAAGCCTAACAATCACAATGCTCTTGACGACTGCTGGCTACAGACTGTAAAGTTACAAGAGTGCTTAAAGAATCTCAACGTAACCAAGATGGACTAACAATGATTAAAACTATCTCTGCAAGTGGCCGTTATCTGTATGTAGAAGGCGGCAATCCAATATCTACTTACATTAGCGGACATCCTAGCGGGTTGAATGTCGGCAATGTGAGATTCAATAACAACAACCAAAACCTAGAAGTATATAATGGCGACTCGTGGGTCATGATGAATACTTCTTATGCTAACATAAAGTTATCTCCTCATGGAGAGCAACTGTTAGAATGGTTAGAACGGTTCAAGCAGGAGCATGAACAAGAAAAGCAACTGCGTGAAGAAAGCCAGGCAGTAAAAAATGCCTGGGAACAGTACCAAGTGATAAAGACACTAGCAACAAAGGAGAAAGCAGATGTCTGACATTGATAATCGAATGAGCGTGAGTCTGAGTGAGCTAGCTAATCTCAATGACTGGTTAGGTAGGTTAGGTTTCGCTGCAACTAGCGTTGAACTGCGCATGCATGACGAACCAGGTATCGGAGTTGCTATCACAGCTTATGTTGAGACAGCAAACGACGAAGGTTACTTTAGATTGCTGACGGTCACTCCCAAATGACACGATCTATCAAACTGAGGGTCAATGACCTAAAGAAATTGATGGTCTGGATCTCTACCTTGGAAGATAAAAACTACGAGGTAGAGATCTCCACGTCGAACGAGTCTGGCATCGGGCTGTCGATCGAAGCTTCGATTGAAGTACGAGAAGGACAGGGCATTTGGATAGACCTAACAGATTATGAGAACTGGTGATGACAAAATTCCGCAAGAAACCTGTAGTAATCGAAGCAGTGCAATGGTTCAACCACGGCGACCATCCTGAGGTTACTGCTATCCCAAACTGGCATCAAGATCATGGATTTGCCACGTACAATGGTTTTATCAAAACCCTAGAAGG
>Ga0164297_10001159_pt1 | contig 28707 bp, 29 predicted proteins | sample GEODES058metaG_FD_113539 | JGI IMG/M metagenome (GOLD analysis project Ga0164297, IMG submission 113539) | Dystrophic lake water microbial communities from Trout Bog Lake, Wisconsin, USA - GEODES058 metaG | ecosystem: Environmental > Aquatic > Freshwater > Lake | place: USA: Trout Bog Lake... | reverse complement strand
GACGGTCAATTTATCAGCTGGCGTACCGAACGCTGTTTCAATACCGTCGACAGTTACGGTTCCAGCCGGAGCATCATCCGTGACGTTTTCAGTCAATGGGCGACAGAGTAACCGAAATTACACCTTGGGAATTTACGCAAGTGATGGGAATTCTGGACAATCGGCAACTCTCAGTGTTCTGGGAAATAGCATTACAAGTGTTTCGCTGTCTCCAAACACAGTCAAGGCAGGCAATAGCTCAACAGGAACCATAACTTTGACGTCACCAGCACCGATAGGAGGTTGGGTTGTCACTCTAAAGGCGGGTGCCGCTGGGAGCGTGAATCCACCCGCATCGGTTACAGTTCCCGCTGGCGCGACGTCAGCCAACTTCACCGTTACAACCCTAAGAGGGCTGCCGAGTCTGACTTCGGTGATTTATGCCTCCGACGGCGGTTCCGTTCAAAGCACTTACCTCACTGTCAACCATTAACTCGACTTGTTAACTCGATTGACTTGGATCCCCGGTCAATCGAGGGCCAAACTTCAGGCAAACTAGGCCTATGTTCGCTTGCACCGTCGCAGCCCTCGCCTTGTTCACCTCGTCAGATCTGAACGTCCGCACTTTTGGAGCAAAGGGAGACGGTTTGACAGACTGTACCAAGGCATTTCAGATCGCGCTGAATGCTGCCGCAGCCAAGCATGTCAATGTGGTTGCCGATTCTGGAAACTACCTTTTCAAGGGCTCGATCAGTGTCCCAAACGGAGTCTGTTTGAAAGGTTCCTGGGAATCTGTCCCTGCTCACAACGGAATTCGGGATGCGGGCCTACCCAAGCCTACGGACGGTGGCACAACGTTCTTGGTCACGGGTGGAGAAGGATCAGAAGCTGGTGCATTCTTGACCCTCAATACGAACTCCACCGTGAAAGGTGTCGTCTTCTACTATCCAAACCAGGTTACCGACGATGTGCCGAAGCCTTATCCCTACGCCATCGCCATGCGAGGGAAGAATCCTGCTGTTTTGGATGTGGAACTTCTCAATCCCTACAATGGGATAGATGCCAGCGAGAATGAGCGGCACTTGATTCGCAACGTTCAGGGCCAACCAATCCGTCGGGGTGTCTTTGTCGATGCGATCTACGACATCGGTCGGCTGGAGAACGTGCACTTTAATCCGTGGTTCAGCATGAAGCCGAAGTTATTCGCGTGGCAGCAGCAACACGGCGAGGCATTCATCTTTGGTCGAGCGGACTGGGAGTACGTTCTCAACACATTCTGTTTCGGTTACAACGTGGGGTACCGATTCATGGAGTCCAAGACCGGAGCTTGCAACGGTAACTTCCTCGGAATCGGAGCAGATGACTGCTTTGCGGCGGTGAAAGTCGAGCAATCTGCTCCATTTGGGCTCCTCATTACCAATGGCGAGTTCACCGCATTTCATGGTCCAGACCCCAGCATGGTTCTGGTGAATCCTTCGAACAGTGGTGTGGTGCGTTTCTCGAACTGCGCCTTCTGGGGACCATGTAATCAGTGCGCCGAGATCGGTGGGAAGGGGACGGTTGGTTTCTCCAACTGCACATTCGTCCAATGGGACGGTCGCAATGAAGGACGTCCGGCGGTCCATGTAGCCGGAGGAACAGTGCTGGTCCGAGGTTGTGATTTCCGAGAAGACAAGCTCGGAATCAAGGTCGAATCGGGAGTTAAGCAAGTAATCGCCAAGGACAATGTCTCGGCTGGCAAACTCCGAATCGAAGCCACTGATCCCAAAGTCGTCAAGTCAGATGGTTAACAGAGCATGGAACTGACATCCGCAACCTCAGTAATGTGCGGAAGCAATTCGGCATATTATGAAATGGGCACCGATTGATGGAAGCAATCCGAATAGAAACAACATTCGAGCAATATGGCAATATAGTTGCACCTGGAGTTGTTTCCGGTGATTCGGTCGAAATCATCGTGCTCTTTGCGGAATACTCGTACCAAGTCATACCCATTGCTGGGTATCGCGCTCGTTTTGCCGAATCCATGTGCTCTTATCGGCAGCGGAAATTTGCTAGTTAGAATTAAGTTTGGCATGTTATTGAAACATAGTCCCTAAAATTGCGATTGAGGCAGCAAAAATGAATTCCAACCTCAGCAGTGTAAATGGAGTGATACAATAGGTGTATGGTTAATTCAAATACGGTATCAAGAGTACGAAATAGCCTGACTATGCGCCTAGTCGTAGCATTCTTGGGCTCGGCATTAGTAACTTCTTTAGTCTTTGCGCAATCTGGTTCACCGGTTTGGCCAGAGCCCTGTAGTGATGCTGCGCAGCCCTACGGCCCATCTGGCTCGTGCGGTGCTTCTTGCGTTAATGGTGTCTGTGTTCCCGGAGGCTGTTGGAGTACCTGTGTTGCGAACTGTGCATCGTGTGCCGGTGCACAAGAAGATGCTTGTGTTACCTGCTGTGGAGCTTACAATTGCGGGGGCACGTCATGCGCAAACAGTAAGCAACACTGTTCTACACAAGGCAACTAGGAGTCGTCGGGAGTTGAGCCAATCCAGCCGAAACCTCTTTCTAACTTTAGTTACCATTGCATGTGGCAGCTTGTCTGTCGGATTGCTTTGGCGGGCAAGTCATGGCACAACTGCATTTCAGAGGGTTCCAGAAGATGAGGCACGTCGGCAAGGATTTTCTTCGAGCAAGGAAAGGTCCGACGTGCTGGAGTCAAATGCCTCTTTGCTTGAAAATCTCAGGCAAGGAAAATCCTTGAGTGATCGCGACTTTGATAATATTCAAGTCGTTTTCAAAACTGGTAGCAATCAAGCTAAGTTGCAGACGATTTACGCCCTGGAGTTCTTACCCGGAGCACAGAATCACAAGCGAATTGTCGAGCCTTTGGGTATGGAATCAGCCGACGAAAGCTTAAGGAATGCTTGGACCCATACCCTGTCTCAATGGGTTTACTCTCAAAACGATATAGAACTTAAGGGCGTAATGATGCATTCTAAGAACAGCTTGGTTAGGGAAGTAGGAGGAGCATTAAATGGTCCGCATTAAGCGCAATTCGCAAGTTTTATGTTCAGCATTTACTTTGATCGAATTGCTTGCGGTGATTTCGATCATTGCTTTGTTAACAGCGATATTGCAGCCAGTCATTGTGACTGCGAAGCAAGCGGCTAAGCGAACAAGTTGTTTGACTCGGTTGCAGCAAGTCGGTATGGCGTTCCACCTCTACAGTGGGGATTACGATGATACATACCCGGCTGCAATTGATATGTTTGTTCGCGCCGACAGTTCTCTATTCCCCACGCCACACCCAGATCCATCTCACGTTCCAGATTTGAAATCAGTCTTGAACGCATATACAAGTAACACTAATGAAAGCTGGATCTGTCCGCAAGACAATGAGTCCTTCAAGTTGGGTGATGGTTTTGGTAATTCGATTCCTTATCCCAGCGTTCACGCATTTGCAGGCACGAGTTATGCTTTTTGGCCGTTGCGCTATTTTGCGAAACCCGAAACAAGCATTGATGAACCTACATTACTTTTAGGGCGTGATGCGCTTGAAACGTGGCACGGTTCACAAACAGATCCAAGAATTGTTGTTCCAGCTCACAATGCCGTCTTTGGAGACGGGCATGCTAGATTCGTGAACTTCTAATTGGCATGATTTCAGTAAAGCAATTGACAGAAGGAAGCCTGTATTTATTAGCGTCTATTGCCTTAGGTTTCTTTACCCTGAGACTAGTAGTGCCCGTTACTACGAAATCTTCGTCTGCCGTTGTAATTCGAAGTGCTTCGGACGAGAGGCGCATGCGTGAGGTTATTCAATCAAGTCGAACTAATGATTACCTGATTGAATTCATGGATTTTCAGTGTCCGCCATGCCGAGCAACATGGACCAGAGTGAAGGCTTTTCTTGCGAAACACAGGTCGATGAAGTACAAGGCAATGAACTTCCCTCTGGTGATTCACCCAAATGCATTTAATGCGGCTGTAACTTGGGAAGTTGGGAAAGAGTTTGGTCAATCCGATAGGGTGTTCGAGGATTTGTTCTCGGGGAATACCGATCTAACGACTGCATCCTTGAATACTTACCTGGAATCTAAGGGAATTCGGATTAAACTGGGGTCTAACGATTCTCGGATGTATGAAGAACGGGTTCGAAATCAAATGTCATTGGCCGCTCAACTGAGTGTGAATGCCACTCCGACTTTCTTCTTACTAAGAAAAGGGGGAGGCCTGGTTGAGATTCATTCACTGCAGGCAGTCGAAAAGTATCTAGATGGTATATGAGCAGTTGTCGGCTAATCATCGAGTTTTCGACTTAGCAAGCATTACTTCGTACTTTGTTGCAAGGGATTTCTTAAATATATATTGCTACAAGAGTTATCGGCACTATCGAAACGGGTTGAAAATGACACCCACGTTTCAGAGCTTGCTAATCCTTCACCTTCAACAACTCCTTAGGCAGACGGAGAGTGAAATCTCCGAGCAGGCTCCAGAAGTAAGTCGGCTTCCGACCGATGCCGTCTTGTGCCAGCACCGAGTCTCTATCGGTATTTTCGAGAAAAATCATCCCTGTAGGCTCGTTCAAGCTTCGACGGAGGCGTTAAAGGAACTTAATCCGAGAACAAAGCAGAGCACGTGCGCACGCATAAGTGGTCGCAGGCTACTCTCGAAGGCGATTCACCCGATCACGATTCATATAGTGACCAATTTGGATATAAGTCTGGCTATTAACTCTGTCGCAATTAGTGGCCCGGTATGGGATCGAAGAACAGGCCACTCACGGTCACAGTATTTCCACGTATTTTGTCGAACCGGAATTTCACTGATCGATCATATTCATACACGAGGTAGCAACCTCCCCGATGCCCACGTACCACCGCAACCGGAGCAATCATCCGGAGTGTATTGGCGTCGAAAGTCTCGACTGCCGTCTGCTGCCCCTGACCATCCCAATCAACGAAGTACAGCGCGATACGATATTTGTGCACTCCTTTGACCTGAATCGTGGCCGTCATCGTTTGGTCGCTGTTGGACAGACAGGTAGCCGCCCGACCGGGTTCATTCTTGCGGTCAGATGCCAACGCTCGGCGGTCCGTTGTGCTGGCTGACCATTTCATGGGGTCAGGTCTGCCAGAGTGGGGAAACGCCCGGAAGAAATCAATGGATTGGACGTAGTCCGGAAGCATCTGCTGATCGGATCCGTCAGCTCGGTAGCCACAGAGAACATAACCGTCGCGTCCATAACTGCGTCCCCAGTCGCCACCGGTTTGAGTGTCTCGCTTGACAAGCTTTGCCGCATAGACTTCTTTTGACTCTTGGTACGAGGCCACCGTGCCCACATAAGAGGCAACAAAGGAGTGCTCCCCGGCGAGAAGGCCATCCAAGTAAAGGAAGTCCGGGTCCTCGTGAGTGGATGTGCTTTTTGATGCCGCTTTGGTCCTTGCATCCCAAACAGTCACCCCATTCAGCGAAAGGGTTGTAATGGTTCGTCCCCCCTTGGGAATTCCGAGCGTCCAGACGGTCCCTTGTGGAACGGATAGCGATCCCTGCCCTGACTTCTGGTCGAATTTGAACCGGATTTCGCCATGCGGGGTGGGAACTACTCCAGCTACATGAGTGAGTGAACCTCCCAAGTGAGGAGCCACTCTGAATCGCGTAAAACCGGGTGCAGTGGGGACAACTCCCAACACCTCTTCGGACAGCCACTTGACCACTCCCGCACCCCAAGGATGACAAAGACTGGTGATTCCGCATTGGGTATTCGGGACCGGATCGTTGGATCCGATCACCCGGTTCCAAGAATGCCGATACACTTCAAACGGAGTGGTCCCGCCGTAATCAAGCATCCCACCCCACATGTCCCGAATCGAACAAAGTGCGTCATCCCATTTGTGCAACCGACCCAAGGCTTGAAGGATGAAATATTCGTTGAACGGAGACAATGAGAGTCGGTTGACGCGATCCTTGAACTCACGCTCGTAAAGTCCGGTCTGGGTCGCTTGATCGAGTAGTCCGGTGTTGACGGCATCGGCCGCCGCATGAATTCCGAAGGGTGAGGACCAACTCGGTACCCGGGTCAGTTCTGCCATCTTGGTTCGGGCATATCCTTCATACCGATCGCATAGGTCGAGCCGTCCGAGTTTGCCCATTGCTTGGGCAAACTCGTGCCAAGCCCTGATGCAAAGCATCTTGTAAGCGTTCTGAGGTTCGATCGCGGGTCGGAACCAAATTTCGAAGCCAGCTCCGAGGCGCTCGTCCCAGCCATAGAACCCGAGGCCGGGGTGCTTGCCAAAGTCTTGATAGGCCAAATCGAGCTTCTTGCAGGCATTGGCAAGAAAAGATTGGACCGTGCTTGTGTCGCCGGTGTAGGAGTAGTAATCCAGCAGACTCAACACCCAATAGAGCGAGTAGCTCCGAATGCCGTTGTCTTGGGTCGATGTGTTGGTTAGGTTCTGCTTGATGAAGTCGTAATTGGCAAATGCGACCAGCGCGGCAGCTTGGGCTGGATGGGCATCGCCGGTCCAAGACATTCGGTCGCCCCGATCCAAGAGGATCGACCCAAAGTAGTCTCTACACAGGGCCGCTCGGACTCCGTAAGCTGCCGAGTACCAGATGCGGGTTAGCTTGGGATCACTGCAAGAGAAGCTCCCGAGGTAGTTCGTTGGCTTGGTTTGGCACATGGCGCGCACTCCGGTGATATGCCAGGGGCGAGTGCATGCCTTGCTGCGGATCCAGGCAAATCGGACTCCGTCGTAGAGTTCACCATTGAGTTCTAATCGGTAGGTGTTGCCATGCTTCACCGGTTGCCCGATCTTTTCACTGCGGGGGACGTTGGTCTCGCTGATTCCCATCTCGACCCCACCTGGGCAGTCAGGACTATCAAACTCAATCCAAGCCGGAGATTCGACTCCGAAGTCGAGTTGGATGGAGCCTGCTCCCAATACCTTAACATCGGGATGGCCAGTCGTTAGGGAGGCTAGTTGGCGAAACGCTCGAGCAGTCTCGGACTTGGCGTGAATGGGACGCAAAGCGTAGATCTGAAGCGGATCGGAGGCCTTTGGAGCCTGCCATCGATAAGAGACAAGTGGGTCGGGAGATTCTGCAACTCTTGGACCTGTTAGGCTCCCGTCATGAAGGTAGGGGTAAGGCTGTTCGATGGGCGATTTGTCGAACACACCCCGGACTTGGGCAGTGTGCTGAGCATCGTAAGTTGGATGGTCGGCGTAGGCTGGCAAAGTCAGGCAACAGATCCCGAGTGAAAGAAGAATTCCGTGTAATTGCATAGTCATATTGCCTGCCCACATAAACTCAACTGGTGGTCCATTTCGAGTTTAGTCGGATTAATTTCCCAGTGACTGACCCAACGCACCTCAAGTTTTGAGTTTCCAAGGGATCTAGCTCTGACACTAGTGAAAGAAAACGACCGATGCCGCAACGAATGTATATTGACTTAGAACGATATGAAACTCTTATTAACCGACGCTGGCATCAAGAACCAAAGCATTCATAACGCGTTGGTCGAACTCCTTGGTAAGCCGATTTCAGAATGTAATGCGTTGGCCATCCCGACTGCGGGCTATGGTCATCCTTGGGTAAAGCCGGCTGGTTCGTGGCGATTTCTCACCGGAAATGAGCCCAACTGTCCGATGGTCGAGCTGGGATGGAAATCGGTAGGCGTGCTGGAACTGACCGCTCTCCCCAGCATTGACCGCGATCGCTGGGTTTCTTGGGTCCAAGACGCCGATGTGCTGTTGGTCAATGGGGGAGACGCCCTCTATCTGGCGCATTGGATGCGGGTCACCGGCTTGGTCGACTTGTTGCCCACTATGCCCGATAAAGTCTGGGTGGGTTTAAGCGCGGGGAGCATGGTCATGGCACCGCGAATAGGAAGCGACTTTGTCGGTTGGAAGCCCCTCGAAGGCGGCGATGAAGCGTTGGGAGTGGTCGACTTTGGCATCTTCCCCCATGTGGGTGACCCCGGATGTCCAGAAAACACCTTGGAGGCAGCCGAGAAATGGGCAGCCGAAATCGACATCAAAGGGTACGCGACCGATGGTCAGACCGCGATCAAGGTCGTCGACGGAAAAGTTGAAGTCATTTCCGAAGGGACTTGGAAGCTGTTCAACGGTTAGTTCTAATAATCGAAAGCCGAATTTTGCTTCCTTGGTTTAAAATATTACTATGAGTAGAGTTGAAGCAATTGAGTCTGAGATCCGTCAACTTTCTCCAAATGAATTTGCAGAATTACGGGAATGGTTGCTCACGATAGATGCTGTTTCTTGGGACCAGCAATTTGACAATGACGCAAATTCAGGCAAGCTCGAACTCCTTTTTAAGCAAGCGGAATCTGATCATCGCCAAGGCATGAGCCGTGAGATGTGAGGCACTTTGCCAGTCCCCAATTCTGGGTGAAGTTGAATTCGTTACCTGAGGATGTTCGAAAAATCGCATACGCGAATTTCGACCTTCTGCGCCAGAATCCTCGACATCCTTCTCTGCACCTGAAGAAGGTTTCGGGATATTGGTCTGTTCGTGTGGGCAGTCAGTATCGGGCGTTGGGAAAGGAGGTTGAGGATGGAATTCTGTGGGCCTGGATAGGAAGTCACGCTGAATATGATCAGCTCTTGAAATAGAAAGTGGTTTTGAACAGGTGGTAATTCAAGGCCCCAGAGCTTGTGTGGAAATCTACCAAAAATGCGCTGGGACCAGATGAATTGCGTCGCCCATCCCAAAAGATTAGACGAAGGCAAATCGATCACTTGGATTGGGAATGGAACCCAATTCTCAACATCCGAACAGAGTGGCTCTTCTGACGTTGCACGTTTGGAATTGGACTGGGTATCATCTTGCCTGCTTCGGGCTCATAGCTCAGTTGGTTAGAGCGCACCCCTGATAAGGGTGAGGTCGCTAGTTCGAATCTAGCTGGGCCCACCAAGTTTCAAAACCTCAAGTCAATCTCGACTTGAGGTTTTTGTTTTTTGCATACTAGACGTTCACCTAGTTCGAAAAAGATCTCCGTGAGAAACGCAAGAGTCGGCACGTAGAACCTTTCGCGATGCCGGAACGACCGTACAAGCGAGCCATCTGTTGGATTCGAAGAGACCTTCGACTCAACGACCATACCGCCCTGGCGGAAGCAACTCGGATAGCCAACGAAACTGCAGTCGTCTTCGTCTTCGACCGCACCATCCTCGACCGAATCCCCGACCGTCGCAACCGACGAGTGACATTCATTCACCAGTCGCTCATCGTACTGGACCAAAAATTGCGGGCGCAGGGCTCACAACTGTTCGTGATCATCGGAAACCCAGTGCAAGAGATTCCCAAGATTGCCCAACTGCTCCAAGCTGATCTCGTCACCTACTCAAGAGATTACGAACCTGCCGCCATCCAGCGAGATCACCTGGTCCAAACTGAACTAGAGAGCCAAGGTGTCGCGGTTCAATCCTATAAGGACCAAGTGATCTTTGAACCTCCTCAACTGTTAACCAACGACGGGAACCCGTTTCGAGTCTTCAGCCCGTTCAAAAGAGCTTGGGACCGCGATTTCATCGCTGACCGAGATGCGGCCGATCATCAACCAGACCTCGCGAAACTTGTCCCGACCAGTGAAAGCGCGTTCAACCTGCCGTCTCTTGAGGAGTTGGGATTTGAAGAGGCTGACCTCTGGCTGAAACCGGGGGAAGACGCAGGAAGGAAGCGACTCCATCAATTTGCCGCCAAGATCAACGACTACAAAGACCTTCGCGACTTTCCCGCCAAGGAGAACACAAGCACGATCTCGGTAGACCTGCGATTTGGCACGATTTCGGTGAGGGAAGCGGTCCGCCTGTCCTTGGCGCATCCTGGTCCAGGAGCCGACTCATGGCGAAGCGAGTTGATCTGGCGAGAGTTTTATCAACACATCCTGTTTCACTTCCCAGAAGTGGAAACCGAAGCTTTTCAACCCAATTACCGGCACTTGGAATATCCAGGCTCTGATGAGCACTTCCAGAAGTGGTGTCAAGGGCAAACCGGCTATCCGATCGTCGACGCGGCAATGCACTGCTTGAATCAGACCGGGTGGATGCATAACCGACTCCGAATGGTTGTTGCCTCCTTCCTTACGAAGGACCTTCTGGTGGACTATCGAAAAGGGGAGGCGTATTTCCGAGAACAACTGATCGACTACGATTTGGCCTCCAACAATGGCGGATGGCAATGGTCAGCATCTACTGGAGCCGACCCTCAACCCTATTTCCGAATTTTCAACCCGCTTTCCCAAAGCCAGAAGTTCGATCCAGAGGGTGACTTCATTCGGAAGTGGGTACCGGAACTCGCGGACCTCACCGCACCGGCAATCTATTTTCCAGATTTGGCAAGCCCGTTTGATCTTTTAACGGCAGGGGTCGAGTTGGGCAAGACCTACCCGCGTCCCATCGTGGAACATGCTGTTCAACGAGACCGGGCAATTGCATTGCTTGCTGGTGCAAAGAATGGTTCAGCGTGATCGCTTCAACTTGGGTTTTATTAAAAGTTTGTAAAGGAGCATCGGCAGGGTATCGCTGTACGCAACGACAATCCTCGGCAATCCTTGCTTAACGTCGGTGTCGGAAGCAATACGCTTGCCCAGGATTACTCCGACCTCGTAGCCCGCTTTACGGGTGATTTCCAGGGTTCTAGGGGTGTGTCCGCCATACGGATAGCAGAAGCTTTTGGATTGGATCCCCTCGGCGGTAAGCCGATCGTGAGCGGACTTGATCTCAATTGCCTGTTCGGTCTCAGAGACCTGATCCAGATGAACGTGGTTCATCGTATGGTTGCCAATCTCATGGCCACGATTTTGGGCGGCACGCAAAAGGTCCCAATCCGCCAAGGGACTTGCCAATTCTCCATCCCAGTCGGAAGTCATGCCAACCCGTCCGGGAACGGCATAAAAAGTTGCTCGGGCACCTACTGCCTCAAAGATTTCTGGGGCATGGGTCATTGTCGACAAATAGGCGTCGTCAAAGGTGAAGCAGACCAATTTGTCCTGCCAAGGCTGAATCAGGTCAGAAATCCGAGAAATTTTATAATTGTTTCGAGAGAAAAAACGAACGTGTGAGCTCAGTCTTGAGGGCTCAATATTCAGTCTTCTGCCCTCTTCTGAACAGAATCCGACCTTATGGTAGCAAAGAATCTTGGCTTGCATCACAATTAGCGTGACGACGGGGATTTTCCGCGCGTCCGAAGTATGGCTGACTTGCTGGTAGACAAACCTCAGGTGGCATGACTAAAATGGTTTGAGTCCCAGATTTTGTTCTGGGTGGTGGAGACACAAGCACAGATGCAGAAGATGCTCGCATTAGCCGTCGGGATAGCAACGCTCTCAATTTCGAGCGTCGCTTTCGCACAATTCGACGGGCCAGCCCCCTTAGCTTGGCGCTGGCAACAATCGTCAACCACAGCACCTGGAGGATCTCCTCTAGTAGTGGACAACACGATCTACCAATCATTGGGCGGTCGCGTCTTCTCGTTGGACAAGGATTCAGCCAACCTTAAGTGGCGCTTCCCGGCCCTTGACCCGATAGATGGAGCTTTTCGCTCCGCGCCTGTCATGGCTGGTGGAACACTGGTTGTGGCGGGTGACAACAAGCTGATCTACGGAGTGGATCCTGCAACGGGTCAGCTCAAGTGGAGTCATCCTCTCTCCAGCCCAGTTTTCGGACAACCTGTGGTTGTTGGAAACTTCGTAGTTTGTGCACTGAGTGAGAATCAGCTTCTGGCGATCAAGCCAGAAGATGGCAGCGAAGCTTGGGCCAAGCCTTACAATATTTACGATGGAATCCAAGGCACTTTGGGCGTTTATCGCAATGAAGTCCTGATTTGCACCAACAAATCCACTTTGATGGCTTTCAATGTAGACACACTTAAGCCAGAGTGGACGGTTCCATTCTCCCAACTTCCCCCTGCCCCAATGCCTGTAACCCAAGGCGACCGGATTTTGATGACTTCAGGATCGTTCCTGATTGCAATCAATGCGGCTACGGGCAGACCGATCTGGCAGGTTGATACGCGAATGCAACTGACGTTCGCTCCTACAGTTTCGGAAGAAGGCATTCTCTTGATTTCGAATGATGGTCAGGCTGTTGTTTACAACCAGGCTCATCAGTTGGTCACCAAGACTCCGGTCACTTTGCCCTCAACAGTGATTGCTCGACCAACGGCTGTTGGCACCAAGTTTGTCATTCCAACCTCAAACGGTGGTCTGGTTCTCTTGGATCCCACAACCAGAAAGATTCTTTGGAACTATGTGATTCATCCTGTGGATGAAATCCAACTCGAAACTGTCTCCAACAAGTCTGGCGGTGCTGGTGGCGCTGGCGGCGGTGGAAAGGGTGGACCTGGTATTGGCGGTGCCGGTGGCGGTCTCTCTGGCGGCGGCGGTGCTGGTGGCGGTGGACTTGCCGGTGGCGGCGGTGGAGCCGGTGGTCAAGGTCGTGGTGGCCGAGGCCGCGGTGCCGGTAGCAACAGCAAAGAAGAGACGATTTACTACATTCAAGCGAGTAATTCTGCTGTTCTTGCTGGACAGACTTTGATCGTTCCCGCAAAGGATGGAAGCCTTCTGGCCTTCGATAAGGATAATGGAGTCGACCTGACCCCACCGGTCACGACTATGGAATTCCCTCGCCCAGGCGAGCAGGTTTCCGGCCAGCCTCCTCTGTTCCTTCTGTTCAAAATCATTGACGATGCATCGGGCATCAACAAAGACACCATCAAGGTGACGCAGGAAGGTCAAGACCTGGACTACACGATCACCAAGGAAGGCTTGATTCTGGTTCGCTTCTCGCTGACTGGAAAGAACAAGTCATTGGCTGATGGTCGCAGAACATTCACGGTTACGGTGGCAGACTGGATGGGTAACGTCAGCAAGACAGACTTTGCTCTCCAGATTGATAACACTCTGGCTCCGATCAAGGTCCCGGGTTCTGACACCAATCAGAATGGTCGCGGCGGTCGCGGCGGCGGTGCTGGTGGATTTGGCGGTGGTGCCGGTGGAGATACCGGTGGTGGCGCTGGCGGAGCTGGCGGCTAGTCTAGGTGCGCTCACCAGAATTCTGGCAGCGCGTGCTCTCCGCGGAGCTTGCTCCCGCAAAGAACCGAGTTCTCTTGGAAGAACTCGGTTCTTTGCATTCAGATCCCCTTTCTCAGTTACTTTCAAGTTCCTTACTGACCGAAACTGAGAAACTACGGATTCAGTCTGTTGGGGTAGATAAACTCGGGCGCTTCCTCTCAGATGGGGGCAAGTTACTTGAATTTGACGACTTTCCAGAACTTCTATTCGAAAGTGGTAACGTCAGCCCTGCACTCTTCATCAAGGGTGACTCGGAATGCCTCCATGAACCAACAGTTGCGATTGTGGGGACTCGTAACGCTTCTTTGTACGGTCGCGCATGCGCTCAGAAATTCGCCTATGCACTCGCAAAAGCAGGTGTGACAGTCGTGAGTGGAGGAGCATTGGGCATTGATGCTGCCGCCCATAAGGGTGCAATGGATGCTGGTGGCAAAACCGCCGCCGTACTGGCAACCGGCATGGATATTATCTATCCACGGGTTCACAGTGGCCTCTTTCAGCAAATCACTCAATCGGGATGCCTGGTCAGTCAATTCGCCGTTGGCTCCAAGATGGGTGAGTTTAAATTCCTCATTCGTAATGTTCTCATTGCTAGCTTGAGTAGCGCGGTCATTGTCATCGAAGCTCCTGCCAAATCTGGTGCGCTGAGCACGGCCACTGCGGCCAATGAATTGGGTCGAGAAGTGTTCGTGGTGCCAGCCAACATTGACATGAACGGCTTCCAAGGATCGTTTGCTTTGTTGAGGGATGGTGCCACCCTACTCACCCATCCCGATCAAATATTGGAGTCGCTCCAAATTGAGCCCAAGGTGCAGGAATCTATGATCGAAGCGACCGACATGGGGCACCAGATCCTTGCCGTTCTTTCTTCCAGTCCAATGTCTACCGAGAAAATTGTAGAATTGACCGGTTTAGAACCGGCAGAAGTGCTTTCGGAGATCACAATTTTAGAGTTGGATGGCCGGGTCATGCGTGGCTCGGGAGGATACATCGTTACACCGTGAGTAAGCGTTATCAGTTTTTTGGAGTAGATGGGTTCGGAACCTACGAGATCGATCTGGAACGTCAATCGTTCCAACGCGTTGACGGGATAGCCGAGACAACCCTTGTTCCCGGGTTTGTTGACATCCATACCCATGGTGCATTTGGCATCGACTTCATGTCTGCCACCCAGTCGGAGATGCTTACTCTTTGTAGCAAACTTGCGGATTTGGGCTATGAGGCGTTTTTGCCCACGACTGTGACCGCCTCCGCTGCGGATGTCATCAAGGCGATTTCAAACCTCCCAAACAGCCCGATGATTGCTGGGTTTCACTTGGAAGGACCGTTTATCAGTCCCGTCTATCCTGGTGCCCAGCCTAAGGAATCAATCGTTGACGCACCCATATCGCCAAGTGAATGGGATGTGGTTCTCGATGATCCTCGTTTGAAAGTCATTACAATGGCTCCCGAAAGGCCTGGAGCCTTGGCTATGATTCAGCGTCTCAGCAAACGAGGCGTTAGGGTTAGCATGGGGCATACCAACGCAACCTTTGCCGAGGCCGAAGCAGGCTTCCGAGCGGGTGCAATGCATACGACCCACACTTACAATGCTATGCGGTCACTCCACCATCGAGAACCAGGCCTTGTGGGATATGTGATGAGCAACGATGAAATCTACAGTGAACTGATCTATGACCGGCTTCACGTCAAACGAGGTGCCGCCGAAGTTCTCTTGCGTACCAAGTCCAATAATCGGGTAATCGCTGTGAGCGATAGCGTGATGGCAGCAGGATTACCGGCCGGACAAACGATCAAGATGTGGAACTTGGATGTTGTAGTGGGGGACCATGAAGTACGCCTAACCGACGGGACTTTGGCAGGGAGTGGTATCACGTTGCTGGATGCTTTCCGCAATCTCGCCGATGATTTCGGTCAGGAAACCGCGATCAAGCTCTGTTCCATCAATCCCCGTCGAGCAATCGGCCTCAATCAGCCGCCCTCGAAATACGTGGAGTTCGATCAGAACTTGAATATTGTTCAAATTTACTGATTGGCTGCTTTCTTCAGCCGATCATGGACCGCTTCCCAGTCGACGGTTGACGGTGGGTTTTGAACGAGAATTTCTGGGCAACCCAACTGGTCCAATTCGTACAGTGTCCTATATAACGCCTGGCCGTAGGCGATTGGATTGCTCGGCAGTTGAATCTGACCAAGATGGGTCGGCACACCCAAGGTAATTCCGAAATCATCCTGACCCAACTGGTCCACCAATCTGAGGGGTGTTCTAGGGGAGTAGTGACGTCGATAGCTTCCAGGAGATCGTCGCTCGGTTGGTAGGGAATAGGACAATGGACCAACCACCGATTCGATCTGGCTCCGAGTGATTCCACCTGGGCGGAGAATAACGGGAACGTCGCCTGTGCAATCCACCACTGTGGACTCAAGCCCTATTTGACAAGGTCCACCATCAATTACGCAGGAAAGCCCCTGAACGATCTCTGCTGCGATATGGTCAGCCTGGGTAGGTGAAAGGCTCATGAACAAATTGGCGCTGGGTGCAGAAAGCGGTAATCCAGCAGTTCGGATAATAGCCTGGGCCACGGGATGGCTCGGTAGGCGTACTGCTACGGTGTTTAAGCCCGCTGTGACTTCATCTGGGACGCTCGGCAGTTTAGGGAGCACAAGAGTCAGTGGCCCTGGCCAAAACGCCTCTGCGAGACGCTGAGCATAATCAGGAATGCTCGCGGCGACCGTCAAAGCTTGGGACATCGATGCGACATGAACGATGAGCGGATTGTCAGCCGGCCGCCCCTTTAAGGCAAATGTGGAGCGAACTGCTTCAGCATTCATCGCATCCGCGGCAATTCCATAGACGGTTTCCGTAGGCAAGCCAATCAGCAGACCCCGTTGAAGCGCGCCCGCTGCGAATTGGATCGACTCAAGAGATGGTGTCAGGATTTTTATCGCAGGGCCTCCATCATCGCTTGGCGAGGTGCCTCCAGTCCCAGCCACCATTCAAATGCCCTTGCCCCTTGGGCCACAAGTAAGGGCAAACCGTCGACGGTGGCCAAACCCCGCTCTGCCGCTTTTGCCAAAAAAGGTGTGGGCTCTTTGGCATACATTAAGTCGTAAGCCCAAGCACCAGACTCGGCCCTGTCCCAATCAATAGGCAACTCAGCTCCAACCAAAGAAGCCGAGGTGGTGTTGAGGATTAAGCAAGCACCCCGAGGATCCGGGTTGCTGATAACTTTGAGATCTGGGTGTTGGAGTGATTCGGCGATTGCATCCGCCTTGGACTGGGTTCGATTGTATAACTGAATTTCCCAACCCGCTCCAAGCAAGGCAACAATGAGAGCACGAGCTGACCCACCAGCGCCCAGCACCAGCACAGATTTCTTGACTGGATGGAAGGCCGAAAGTGTATCAAGGAAGCCGGGAGCATCCGTGTTGATGCACGCCATGTCCGAAAGGCGAAATGTATTGGCGGCCCGAACCTGTTGGGCAAGCGGATCCACGTTCTGGGACTGCAACAGTGCCTCTTCCTTGTGGGGAACGGTGACGTTTACTCCTCGGTATCCCAGGGACTTCAAGTGGTGAAATGCTTCACCCACTTCACCGACATTGACCCGAATGGCAACATAGCGATAGGGTAAGCCCAATGCCTCGTACGCGGCCTGATGCATTTTCGGCGAAAGAGAGTGCTTTACCGGGTCACCGATGACAGCAAAATCCGCCTTTGGTGCATCACGCCATTCGTAGGTCATTCACCGCTCCGGAAAGCATAGAAACGCTGACCGAGGAAGTTCCACACCGCCGCGATTCCTGCCCCAACCACCTTGGGAATACCCAACTGGTGTCCGGGCATGATGTTGTACAAAGCACTGAAGAACCCCACGTTGATGACCTGACCCAATATCGAGACAATGTAGAACCTGCGCATCTGGGCATTGCGATTGGCTTTTCCTTTCACTTCAAATGTCCAAGCGCGGTTCCAAATGAAGCTGTTGGTCATCGCAAAGAAAGCCGCCAAGCTTCCTAAAATTGGGGCTGCTGCCTCGTGCGGTCCTTTTGCCCATCCAAAGAGAAACGGAACTGAAGTCAAGAACCAATGACCGACTTTGTCACTCAGTAACTCTGGCCCGACATGAATCACTTTCATGAAGAGATAAGTGAAGGCGTAATCGATCACAAACGAACTGCCACCCACAATTCCAAACTTGATGATCTGGTGCACCAAGGTCTTTTGTGCAATCGGTTTCTCGTGTTCGATTTCGGGAGAGTCTGGAGTCTCGTCCAACGGTGTTACCAGAGCCTGGTAGATCGCACCGGTGAGCCACCGCTCCATCATTCGATTGATGCTGGTCCCCTTGAACTCTTTACCTTCCATCCGGCGAACCCAAATCGCTTCAATCCCGGTTCGGTTTGCCCCAAGCACATCGGTCATGAGTTGATCGCCAACCATGATTGCCTCTTCGGGCTTTCGCTTGTATTCGATCAAAGCCATGCGAAACATCGATCGGCTTGGTTTGAAACGTCCTCGCACTGTGATCGCACCGATAGATGCAGCGATCTTTGCCAGTCGATCGACCTGAGTCGTGTTGCTGATGATGCAGATTTCGAACCCAATGCCTTTAGCCTTCTGGGTCCATTCCAACACTGTCGGCTCACAAGAGTCGGCATGCCATTGAACAAGGGTGTTGTCTACGTCCAGCAACAGTAGTCGCTTGCCCCGATCCCATAACCCCTGAAGATCGATGGAGAACAGATTCTCAGCCGCATGGGCGGGCGTGAACTTGTGATACACCCTCGGGATTCGGTGCCGTTCAAACTGTCCGCTTCGCCATGTACTCATCTTTTCTCCGCCTTCTCCGCCTTCTCTGCCTTTGTTGCTGCTCTTAGGATCTTAATGTTCTGAAGGTGCTCCTTGTAAGTCGCAGCATAAATCGTTTTGCCATTCGGCAGAGCTAGGTAATAGAGATAATTATGCTTGGTAGGGTGCATAGCGGCTTCGATGTCTTTGGCGTCAGGTGAACAAATCGGTCCAGGTGGGAGACCTTTAACCAAATAGGTGTTATAGGGAGATTTCACGTTGCGATAATCCTTGAACGTTAGCCGACGCCATTTCTGTAAGGCATAAAGAATCGTCGCATCAATCTGCAACGGCATTTTTTGCCTGAGTCGGTTCTCGATGATGCCTGCAATCATCGGGCGATCTTCATCCTTTCCTGATTCAAGTTGCACCAATGACGCCAAAATGAGGATTCTTCGCAAATCAGCAGGACGATCAGGTGCGTTCCATACCTTGTCCTCGAACTCCTTGAGTTGAAGCTTAATCACGTGCTTTGCTCCTACTAAAGGCGCTAAGTCATATTTTCCGGGATAGAGATATCCTTCCAAAGAATCTTTGGGCAGAGGGAAGTTGACCTCATTGGCAAATGCTTGGGGGTTGTGGACCAGCTCCATATAGTCGTCTGCATCCACGATTTGGCGCATTTCCAGCATGTGAGCAGTTCGATTGGCCCAATTGGTCTCTGGCAAGCGGAGCGTTTGATGCAATGAATGCCGTAGCGACCAAATGATCGCAAGGGCATTCTGTCCTTTTCCAACTGAGTAACTTCCAGCTTTTACCGAATCACCAAAACCGGTGTACTTGGCGATCAAGCCTGCTACTGCAACATTTCGCAGAATTCCCTTGGTATGAAGTTCATCCAAGACGGTGCTCAACGGAGTCTCCGATTCATATCGAACGAAGATTTTCTTGGTTTCAGGGGTCCCCATCGGCTTTATGCCGTTATAAATCCAGATTCCAATTCCAGAAAGCGCAAGAAGGATAAAGAGGAATAGCAGGCGCCTAATCTTGCGGATGAGCTTCACTGATATACCTCTCTAGAATAAGGGCAGCCGCCTCGCCATCCTTCAATTTCCTTCGTTGGCTCGCTTTGAGTCCTTCCTCTCTCAGGGTCTGTTCGGCGATCACGCTAGTTAATCTTTCATCAACAAACTCAACCACAACTCCGTGCCCACTTATCAGGTCACCAAGATTACGGAAGATGCGAGCCATGCGCCCCTCTTCACCGGATTCTTCAATAGGTAGACCAAGAATTACTTTCTTGGCTTCCTCTTGTTTGGCAATCTGGGCAATTTTAGCGGCATCAATCTTTAAGGTGCCGCTGGCCTCAATTGGGGCGCGAGGAGTTACGATACCTATCTCTGTTTCGGCAATCGCGATGCCGATCCGCTTGAACCCAAAGTCGATTCCGAGAAGTCTCATCCTCGGTACAGCTCAAGTATTTGTTCGTGGACCAACCCGTTCGAGCTGATGGCTTCCAATGCCAATTTGTCGTTGCCTGAGAAGTCAGTAAATTGTCCCCCGGCCTCGCGTACGATAAGAGACGCGGCGGAAATATCGTAGTGGGCTACGATCGGGTCAATCATCGCATCAACTCGTCCGGATGCGACTAAGGCATGTCCATAGGCATCGCTCCAAGTTCGGGTTGCCAAAGCTTGAGCAATGATCTTCTCAAAGGGCCGCCAGCGGTCAGCCTTCACCATAGAGCGATGGCCGCCACAGCAGATCACCGAACCAGTTAGGCACTTGCGATCAGTGACATGGCAAGGGCGACCGTTAAAGAAAGCCCCTTTTCCACGTTCAGCGTAGAGCATTTCATCGAGAGCGGGGAAGTAGATCACACCGACTTCTGTTTCACCATCGACCTCATAGCTGAGCAGTGTGGAGTAGAGCGGGACGCCACTGATGAACGATTTCGTTCCGTCAATCGGGTCGATGACCCATCGGTCCAAGGCGTTAGATGCTCCGCCCTCTTCCTCACCGTAGATGGCCTCTCCTGGGTATTGCACAGCAATCAATTCACGGATCAGTCGCTCTGCCTGCTGATCCGCAAGAGTCACCGGAGTGGCGTCCTCCTTGGTCTGCACCGTGGTGCCAGTTTGGAACAAAGCTAATGTAGATCGACCCGCTTTATAGGCAGCATCGATCGCAAAGGCGAGGCGAGGAGACATTGGGAGAGTTTACTCGCTGGTGGTTTTCCTCGAACGTAGCAGTTGTTCTGAGAAACGTTTCCAATGAATATTCGTTAAAATATTTCAAGTGAAGATCGGGATATGCGATTGGGGAATAGGTGGACTCGGCTTCTATCAAGCGCTGCGATCTGACCGGCCAGACGTTGACGTAATCTACCTTGGCGATCAAGGTTTCACCCCATATGGAAGAGCTTCGACCCTCGAACTTGCCAATCGCGTGAGAATCGTTCAACAGTGGTTTCTTTCCCAGGGTGTATCGGAACTTGTCGTGGCCTGTAATGCGGCCAGTACCGTCTTGGATCGAGTGCATGTCAACGGCATTACTTCAACGGGAGTTATCAAGCCTACGCTTCAAGTGCTTCTGAAAGAGACCTCCACTGTCAGCGTTATTGGTGGCCGAAGAACGATTCGGTCAGGAGCTTATCGTCGTCCCCTGGTTTCGTCCGGAATAACCGTTCAACAGCGAGTGGCACAGCCGTTATCCGGATTGATCGAAGCTGGCAAAGGAAATGATCCCGAAACCATTGCTCTTCTGCGGCGTATTCTGTGGCCCGTTCGTCATTCCAGCCGATTGGTCCTGGCGTGCACCCACTACGTGGTTCTCGAATCTGCCGCTCGGGAGATCATGCCCCATGCCCAACTGGTTGATCCCGCAACTGAAGTCTGGAAGCAAATGTTGCACCGGGTCCCTGATATACAAGGCGAGGGAACTTCAGGGTTCTTTACAACCGGCGATCCTCTGTCGATGGAGATTCAGGCATACAATGCGTTTGGGGTTCGCGCAAGGGTGCAACCATGGTCTTGATACTCTACACCACCCTGTATAAGAGGGGTGGGGCTGAAATGGAGTTAGCAGCTCGCCACTTGGCGAAGACGAAACCAAATGCTCGAGCTGTAAGGATTGAATCTAAAGCGGAATTTGTAGAAGCGATTCAGTCGGTTAAGGAGCCGATCAAAGAACTTCACTTTATTGGACATAGTGGGCTTTATGGCCCGATGTACGGAACAACTCAGTTTCCCGATCAAATGAGTCGATCTGACTGGCAGGCCCTCGACGTTCCATTTGGCCCTGATGGTCAGGCTTTCTTCCACTGTTGTCGAGGCGCCAGATGGTTTGCACCATACTTTGCACAACGGTATCGGGTGCCGACATACGGCCACCTGAGTTACACAACGTTCTCCCAAAACCCTGATCGGTATGTTCCGCTTAAGGCAGGAAGAGAGGATATCTATGTTGTGTCCGTTCCGGGATACAAATCAGCAGGGGCGTTTGCCAGTCTGAAGAAGCGATTTGGGCTGGCAAAGACCATCCCGCTTACTCGATTTGAACCAGGCCTGCTGGAAGATGGCTCGTATGATGGAGTTGCCGAGCTGTATGATCAGGTTTTTCAAGACTTTCGAGTACGGCGAGATGAATGGGAGTGGCTATCTCGGGCAATGAAAAGGGATGGCAACGTCTTGGATATCGGTTGCGGAAATGGGGCGCTCCTCCTTGCTCTCGCAACACTCATCAGGTCTGGAACAGGAATCGACATTTCTGATCGCATGATCCAGATTGCGGTCCAACGTTCACGAGGTGAACCCAACCTCACATTTCAGGTTTACGATGGACTAGGAATACCGGCAGAGACGGGATCGGTGGATGTAGTGATTTCCATGCTGAGTTGGAGATATTTGGATTGGGACCCCATCGTGCAGGAGATTAAAAGGGTTCTCAAGCCAGGTGGACAACTCTTGATCGTAGATATGGTCGTGGCTCCATTCAAGCCCTTGTTGATCCCCCGCATCCTGTTGGATCGGATCAGACATTTGTTAAGCGGAGCAAAAGCACCCCAATTTCGGACGGCATTAAAGCGCTTGGTTCAAGATCCAGCCTGGGTAACCATGCTTAGACACAACCCAATGAGAGCAGAGCATGAGATGCGGAACTACCTGCCAAGCCGATTCGAAGGTGTTGAGATTTTAACCTTGAATCGCACACCCAAATCCGAAATGATCGCCTGCTCTTGGACTAAGGATCCAACCGCTTAACAAATGTCGAAAGTTGGGGCCAAAGAATGCCATTGGCTGAATTCAATTCTTTGAGCTCTTGGAGGATTTGTCTAAACCAGTAGGCAAAAGCCTCTGGGTCGGATGCTATCTCTTGGGCCAAATCTTCAGGCTCCAACCATCGGGTGGCGCTTACTTCTGATGGATTGGGATAGACGTTACCATCCCAAAAACCGATCAAAACGTGGTCGTATTCCTGCTCTGTGTAGCCCGATTCCGGATCATGAGCCAGATAAATAAATCGTGTGACCTCGCGAAGATCAGTCTGAATTCCCAATTCCTGAGAAAGTGCTCTTCGTCCAGCCTCTAAGGGAGTCTCCTCCAAATGTGGATGGGTACAACTGGCATTCGCCCACTTTCCCGCGAAGTGATACTTGCATTGAGCTCTCTGCTGAACAAGAATCTGACCTATTGAATTCAAAAGGACCACCGAGACGGCACGATGAAGTTGCCCCCCATTCTCATGGGCAGTGATCTTTTCCATCAGACCGATGGTCTGTCCGTTAGGGTCAACGAGTTGTAACATCTCTGGTTCTGAACTCCTTTATTTACGTTCTAAGCTGGGGAAGCATCGCGAAACAAGCGAAGCACACCGGGAATGGAATCGAAGTAGACGCGAAATGCCACGGACAGTTTCTGTATCTTGCTGGTTCGAGCTCGACGACTGAATACGTCGTAGTCCATCCTCTCAATTTCATCTAATATCTGCGAGTAAAGAATACGAGCAAGTTGGACTGGCTTTCGAACTTCAATTGGTAAAGAAGCAATTCCAGAATCGGATAGGGCGTAAAGTCTTCGCGCCCGATCAATTTCGAACTTCATCAGGTTGACGAATTCTGGCGTCAACCGCCTGTTTCGAATATCATCCTCGGTGACACCAAATTTGGCCATATCTTCCAGCGGTAGATAAATTCGGCTTCGGGTGTCGTAGTCTTCGCGAATGTCCCGCAGAAAGTTGGTGAGCTGCATTGCTTCTCCCAGCACCTTGGCTCGCTCGAGGGTCTGAGAATCCAGCTTGGCGCCCATCGCGTAACACATCAAGACACCAATGGCACTTGCGCTCCCTCTCATGTACCTCTGAAGTTCGGTGTAAGACTCGTAGCGATCCTTGTCCAAGTCCATGATCATGGCGTCAAGGAAGCAATGTGCTTCCTCAACTGGCATACCTGAATCCTGCATAGCATCACAAAAGGCACGCATTACGCCGTGCTCCGGGCGCTCGCCCGCAAGACCGGTTACCATCGACTCACGCCATGCTTCCAAATTCTGTCGCTGCTGTTCCAATGTCAGATTTCCTGGGTTATCCACCCATTCGTCTGCAATGCGGACGAACCCGTAGAGTGCATGAACCCGCCACTTGATCGCTTCAGGAAATCTCATGGTGGCAAAGTAATAGGTCGTGCCGTATTCCCTGTGGAGCTTTCGGCAGAACTCAATATCGTGTGAATCGGAGAATCGGTTGGTCATCGTCGAGGAACCCTCCGCATGTCCATGCGTTCATTGACATCTCCAGTGCCAGCCTGAAGAACGTCGAAGGCGTCTGATTGAGAAAGAGATTGGTCGAGCTGATTCAGCTGGTCTTGAACTCGTCCTTGGCAATCTTCGAGAGATTGAAAGGTATGCGGTTGTCCAACTTGTATCCAAACTTCTGGCCGTTCATGGATCGACATTTCATAGCGAATCCCGATTGGAACCAGCGATACATTTGGAACAGCTCGTGCTACAAGTTCGAGCGCCCTACCAAAAGGAAGTAGCGAGCCAGGTCGGTGCAGGATTCCCTCTGGAAATATCACCAAGGATTGGCGCTGATCCTTCATCAACCGAATCGTCTTCCGGATAGTCTGGGCACGACCGTGTGGTTCGCCCTTGGCAAAGCGCATTCCACCAACTCGGGAAAACAACGGAAAGGCGTCAAATTCTTCGATCCAGTCCACACACTTTAGTCCAAGCTTCTGAACTAGATGAAACATCAAGTAACCATCCATCCAGCCGTTATGGTTGGCATAAAGGATTGCTGGGGGTGTGATGGCTGGACAGTTTGGAGCAAGGTAAACGTTTCTGAATCGCGACCTAACTGATCGGCGGATCATTCCTCCGATCAGTTGTCCAATCCATCCGACTTCTTGGCTCATGCGGCAATCAACCCCTCATCAATCAGGCGTTGCTCTACCAGTTCAGCCGAGATCAGAACCATCGGTAATCCATTTCCGGGAACCGTACTGGCTCCCACATAGAACAGGTTGGGGTTGGATTTGCTTCTATTCTGGGGCCTCATGAAGGCACTCTGGAACAAGTCGTGACTGATGCCAAACGCTGCACCTCGATCCAGATTAAGCTCATTCAGCCATTCGTGAGGGCCTCTTCGCTTCATTCCCCGAATCCGCTTCGGCTCAAAGCCAACTTCCTTGACGAGTCTCTGAATGACTTCATCCTCCAGAATGATCATCTCCTGCTCGGTTGGCTTATGAGTTAAGTTCGGCACTGGGACCAAAAGCATTAAGTTTTGGTGTCCGGGGGCTGCCATCAAGGATTCAGTCTTGGCTGAGATACACGCGTAGAACGCAGGATCCCGTGGCATCTTGAAGTCGTGGAAAAGAGAGCGTAGGTTCCCCTCGAAGTCTTTCCCGAAGAACACGTTATGGTGCTCCATCCCGGGTAAATCACCTTCATAGTCGATGTACATGAGGTGGGCAGAGCAAGAGTAGCGCAACTCTCGCTTCGATGTTTGGTTGTTCAATTCACGGTCAACGTATGGTAGATCCGCGTTAGCGATCACAATGTCCGCTTCAAAGATCTCGCCCGATTCAAGCACTACATTCTTTCCATCGATGCCCTTAACGGGTGAATTCAAACGGATTTCCGTTCCACGTTCTTCTGCCAATCGGGCAATTGCCTCAGAAATGGCGGGGAGACCACCCATCGGGTAGAAGATGCCTTCGCCGTATTCCATGTAAGCCAAGGTCGCATAAACCCACGGAGCATCGAAGGGCGATAAACCCAGATACATGGTCTGAAATGTGAAGAGCATTCGAACCTTTGGGTCGGAGAATTTGGCATGGACGCGTTTAGCCAAGTTGCCCAACATGTGGTTCTTTAGGACCCGGCTGATCTGACTGGGACTGGCGAAGTCACTCAGTGAGCCGAAGTTCTTTCGGACAAAGTAAGGGATGGACTCATCGTAAAGTTGCTTCAGTTCTTTCAGGAATCCTGGATAGGCATCCGAAGCTTCCTTCCCAGCCAATGCCTCAATGCGAGATGCCATTTCTGCCACTCGTGTTGTCCCGTCGATTCGGCTACCGTCTTTGAAAAAGACGCGATAAGTCGGATCACACAGCACAGTGGAAATATGCTCGTCAAAACTCTCCCCAACGTCAGCGAAAAGTTTCCGGAACGGGTCCAGCATCATCAGGAGGGTAGGACCCGCATCGAAGTGAGCATCATTCACATGGTCTCTTCGATTACGACCTCCGATAAAGCCGTTCTTCTCAAAAACAACCACACGGTGTCCGCGATGGGATAAGCGGAGAGCGGCTCCAAGTCCACCGACTCCAGCTCCTATCACGGCGATTGTTTTTGACTTCATGGGAAATTGCGATCTAAACGGCAGAGCTAGACAATTTCTGAGCAAAGTCTAGACATAAGTTATACAAGCCTCTACGTGAATCTCAGAGAAGTAGTTTTCAAGAATGCTAGAAAGTTTTCGAGAGTGTCAGTCCAAAGCCAAACACCGATAGGATAAGCCAAGCGGGATCAGCGAACGCAATTGCACCGGAGATTGCGGTGAAAAGGCAAAACAAACCCAACACACGACCTGAATAGAGGACTCCACGAATGCGCTCGCTGTTCAGATCGAGAATGCGAAGACATAGAAGAGAAACAAAAAACCATCCTATTGAATTCGCGATTGGCGCCCCGAAAATGGGGCCATTTTCATTCCACTTCCAATATCGGAATACTGAGACCATAGCCCGCTCCATGGGGGCGTCTATCATTGTCGCCAAAAGGGAAGATGCGATCACGAGGCTCCATTTTCCCAACCATCGTCGCAGGGAAAGATAGGCGCCGCCCGTGCTCATGAGCCATGCAAATGGAAGGAGAAGAGGGAACACGTGTCCTCCCCCAATTGGAATGGAGGGCCACCACGTGCCCGTGTACTCATAACGACCAAACGGAATACCCGTGTAGAGACCAATGATTTCCGACGCCGCACCGATCACGATAGGAGCTATGGCTGCTTTCCAAGCTCCAACCTCCAGTCCCACGATGCATGCTCCGACTAAGATGAGGCAGAATCCAGCAGCAGGTGCAACCGGTCCAGGATCGAGTTTCAGAAACTTGGAAGCTGTCGTTCCGATGATCGAAAACAGAATCAACGAAACGTAGGCGACAAACAAGCGGTGCCGATCTTTCATCAGGTTCCTTCGTATCTGCGAGAAGATCGCGCCATGTTTATCCTGTTCATACTATACGGCGGACTGGTGCTGATTGCCGTCAGCAATTGGGCTTTGATGCGCCGACCTGATGGATCAGCGCCAATTTGCCTTGAAGTCATGATTCCTGCTCGGGATGAAGCGAAGACTTTACCGTTGGCATTGCCACCTTTGATTCAAGCGGGGGCGAGAGTTACCATCTTCGATGACGAGTCTTCGGATGGCACGGGAACTATTGCCGCAAGTTTGGGTGCTTCTGTCATTCACCCCTCAGAATCCCTTCCTGCCGGCTGGACTGGCAAAAATCGAGCGTGCTTTGAGTTGTCGAAAGCCTCTACTGCCGAATGGGTGATTTTCCTGGATGCGGATACTATCCCCAGTCCAACCTTTGTCTCAGCTATGTCTAGCTTCCTGAGGTCAAGGCCCGATTCAGTGAAGGTGGTGAGTGGTTTTCCGCAAATGCTACCGGGCCGGGGAATTGAACCTGCTTATCTGGGCTGGGTGCCTTGGATCTTACTTGCGGCCAATCCCTTTGGGCTAGTTGCAACGAGTGGCAAGGGGCATGGCCGATTTACAAACGGTCAGATTACGGCATGGCGTCGGGAGACTCTTATCGACGTCAATCCTTTTGAGACGCTGAAATCGGAGATTCTAGAGGATGTGAAGATTGGCCGCCTTTTGGCTAAACGAGGTGATCTGGTTGAGATTGCCAATCTTAGCGAGATCCTCAAAGTGCGAATGTATTGGACTGTACGCGAGGCGATTGATGGGATGAGTAAGAACTCCGCTGATATCGGGGGTTCGATACTTGGTTCATCCTGTTTCGCCATTTACTTGGCGTTCATTGGATGGGCTTGGATTTTCTGCGGGAAGCTAGGAATTCTATTTTTGGCCTGTCTTATCGCCAGCAAGATCGTCACCGATCGAATCGTGAAAGCTCCTGCTTGGACCGCTCCATTCATACCGATCACATGTCTTGCTGCTGCCTTTACGGTATTTCGAAGCATTGTTTGGAAGCGAAAGGGTGCGGTCAAATGGAAGGGGAGAACTTACAACCATTAGTTCGTTCTTTCCGGACTAAATAGTTTGCGTTTTCTGAACAGGATTGGATGGATTGAACATCCAGCGCACTAAGTGTGCCCGCTTTTTGCTGAATCTGGTGCTGATATGTCCTTCAGCAATACTCTCCGGGTTCGAGCACTTATCCCTCAGGGCAGACAGGTCAAAGCTCGATACTGGACTTAGGCCAGCCGGAGGCAATCAGATTCATCTTTTTACACGAAAATGGCGATCCGGGAAACGCGCCGTATAATCAAATCAGTAATTCTTTTGCGAGGAAAATTGACGATGAAACGATTTTTGGTTCCGATTCTAATCCCTGTTTTGGCGGCTTCTGCTTTTGCCGGCAGCTCCATCAACTGGAAGAAGACCTATCCTGCGGCCAGCGCCGCTTCCAAGGCTTCTGGCAAGCTGATCATGATTGACTTCTATACCGACTGGTGCGGCTGGTGTAAGAAGTTGGATGCCGATACTTACCCAGCACCTGAGGTAGTCAAGCAAGCGGACAACTTCATCTCGGTGAAGCTCAATGCGGAGAAGGATACCGACGGTATTCGCCTTGCCAAGAAGTTTGGAATCAATGGTTATCCAACGATTCTATTCTTGGATTCCAACGAGAACCTTGCTTATAAGGTGGTTGGCTACTCTGTTCCAAGTGAGTTTTCAAAGTCAATGCAGCGTGCGGCAACTATTCGACAGGACACCGCAAAATTCAAGGCTGCATTAAAGGCAAACCCTAACGATTTCAATGCGCTGGTTGGCATGGCATCGATCGAGTCTTCGATGGGCAACACTGACAAGGCAGCCACCTGCTTGGCTGCTGCGGAGAAGACTGCGACTGCTGCAAACCGTGGGAAACTTCTGGACGCCTACAATGCAGTTGGAGACGGCTATCAGAACGTCAACTCATTTGACAAGGCAATCACTTATTTCAGCAAAGCGATTGATCCAGCGTTTGACAATCAGTCGGCCTACGCTCGAATCAGTATTGCGGTCTGCTACGCGTCGACCGGGAAGATGAAGGATGCCAAGCCCTATCTGGAAGCATTGCTTGGCATGAAGAATGCTCCGGCTG
>Ga0164297_10001157_pt1 | contig 28732 bp, 23 predicted proteins | sample GEODES058metaG_FD_113539 | JGI IMG/M metagenome (GOLD analysis project Ga0164297, IMG submission 113539) | Dystrophic lake water microbial communities from Trout Bog Lake, Wisconsin, USA - GEODES058 metaG | ecosystem: Environmental > Aquatic > Freshwater > Lake | place: USA: Trout Bog Lake... | reverse complement strand
TCTCGTCCTGCTGATCCACCGAAGAGGTGTGTCAAAACCGTAGTGACCAGAATAAGAGGAGCCATCCGGAATGGGATCGAGCCATTCGGGTCGTGAACTCTCTCCAGTAAAAGATTGTTCCCACCGGCGACGCTCTTCCCGTGCCGATCATAAACCCAGCCAATAGCCATTCCTGCTAGCGGCAGGGCATATAGGAGTCCAGGTTGGTGACCTCGGGTTTGGGTGGCCCAGTCAAGCGCCCACAAGAATAGGGCGGATGCCAAACCGGAGAGTGTGCCAACCCACGCGGCCAAAATTGACCACTTTCCAACGAAATAGAACAGCGCGGTGTGTTCGGCTAAGCGAAGCTTACTGTTCATCTGCACCACCAACCTTGGGTTTGACTCAACGGATTCATCTGTCTTCCACCTTTTCTTGGCAGCAAGCCGTTGAGTGTAGAACACCTACGGTAAGGCCACCGTAGGAGTCATCAGCCATATCCCATCTGGAACAGGCGGTTGGGTCAGGGCGAACTCCATGCCCTGTACTTATGCGCTCATTATGCCATGGATGGGCTATTTCTCGGAACGGGCTTTATCTCCGAAGAGCTTGGCTAGCGTCGGTTCCATTGCCTTTGCCCAGATTGCATACCCTTTGGGACTCGGATGGAGGAAGTCTGGCATGATCTCGGGTGACAGGGTGCCATCTGGTTCCAAGAACTTGGGACCGAGGTCGAGATAAGAGATGTTCCGTTCCTTCTTCAGAACAGAAATGTGATTGTTGATTTCAATAATCCGCTTGCGCAATTCTGAATCTGGCTTCTGATCGCGTGGGAAGATTCCCAAGAGAAGGATCTTGGTTTTGGGGAGCTTGTGTCGAATTTGGCTGACCACCGTATCGATTCCGGTGACGATATCCTCGTTCGTATTCGCCTGAAGATTATTCGTGCCGATCATTACGACCGCAACTTTTGGCTTGATTCCGTCCAGTTCTCCATGCTCGAATCGCCAGAGGACATGCTGGGTTCTGTCCCAGCCGAAGCCCAGATTGACGGCATTTCGACTTCCGAAATACTTGTCCCATAAATAGTCTCCACGACCGTGGATCGTCTGCTCTTCGGGAACGCCACCCCACATATGTGTGATCGAGTCTCCGATAAGGAGAAGATCGACATGCTCCTGCTTGACGCGGGTGACAACCGCGTTATGACGTGCCATCCAATCATAACTTTTTGCCTGAGTCGGAGCTTCATCAATCGCGGGTATGACGGTCTCCGGTAACCCTTTGGTTTGAGCAAATGCAAGGGTCAGAGAGGCCAAAACGGTCAGGGGCAACGCGATGAGAGCAGCGCGGCGAGTCATGGTTCTATCTTATTCGATTCCCGTGTTCCTTGAGGCACGGGGGCAAGCACATATCTAACAACGTAGATTCATCAAGCCACCAGCATTGGATGAGCCAATAGCTACGCTATTGGGCTACACGATTGGTTGGAAATTTGAAATTGGGATCCAATTTCCAAGCATCGCTATGTAGACCGACAGCATAGCTGTTGGTTTTGCTTATGGACGGCACGCCAAGAGTCAGAAAGCAAATAGATTCGCCTTCGCGGGGCTGGGTGAAGCCAATGTCTAATAACGTAGATTCATCAAGCCACCAGTATTGGATGAGCCCATAGCTACGCTATCGGGCTACACGATTGGTTGGAAATTTGAAATTGGGATCCAATTTCCAAGCATCGCTATGTAGGCCGACAGCGTAGCTGTTGGTTTTGTTTATGGCCGGCACTACACGGAAATCAAAACAAAACCTATCTCCTTCGCCCACAGCTCAGGAGATAGGTTTCTGATATGCGATTCGTGATTCTGGCCTAGTGTCGGCGGCGGCGATGAGATTTCTTCTTCTTCGCAGGCTTTTCTACGACCGGAGTGCCTGCTTGCGCTGGGGAGATCGTATTGAACTCGATGAACCCGGAATCGTTGACCGTCACCAAAGTGGTGCCATCAGCGGTGAAGCATAAAGGCGAACCGATCGAGGACTGCTCTGAAATCTCTCCGATCTTCTTATAGGTCGTGGTATTCCAGATCTTCACAGACTTATCGACTGAGGCTGACGCCAACAACTTCCCGTTCGGAGAGAAGGCGACATTGTTGACCCAATCCTGATGGCCTTTGAGAGTGACGATCTTCTTGCGCTGGGCGGCGTCCCAAACGATAACCTCGCCATCCTTGCCCGCGGTTGCTTCCAAGCTTCCCGTCGGGTTGTAACTGACATCAAAAATACCTTGCGTATCTTCTGTGGACAGGAATCCCAAGACCTTTCCGCTATTGGTATCGTACACACGGGCCCCGGGGCCGAGGGTTCCGGTGACAATCGTCGACGGCTGCTTCGGATGGAATGTGGCACCGTAGAAGTTGGCGCCTTTGCCGAGAATCTTGTGAGCTTCCTTGGGAGCAGGCTTGCTCAGATCGTAGACATTGATCTGGTCATCTTTACCCGTAGAAATGAGGAATTGGTGGGTGAAATTGAAGCTGAGCTTTTGAATGCCCTTGGTGTGGGTTCGATATTCACGAATCTTCTGACCGGTCACCGCATTCTCGATATAGATTCGGGCGGTCTCATCACCAGTTGCCACCAGAGATCCATCTGGACTCCAAGCGGCAGCAAACGCGGCATCCTTATGCTTGGCCAAATTGCGAACGGTTGACCGAGTCTTGGCATCAATGATGCGTACAGACCCATCCTCAAGACACGCCAAGAACTTTGAACCGGTTGGTGCCGGAGCCAATGCAATGGGGCGTAACCCCTGAATCACCGGGCCAGCAGTTACGCTGACAGGAGAACCACCTGCTTGAGCAGTAGGGGCCAAGAGAAGGGCGGTAACAAGAATCGTCATTTTTCCTCCGTGAACATCGTCTGACAGAGCCAATTTGATCTGTCACTATGCACTTACGCCAGTTTCGGATGTCCTGAGTTCCAATCCTACAAAAAGCTTGGAAATCGGCAGGCTCGGAAACTTTCGCGGCTCTATTTTACGCCTTCAGCTGTCATGTCAGCAGTCACTTTTTGGCATGGGGTACCGATCTGTGCAAGAATCGAGGTGGGATGATCAACGGCGACCGAATCATATTAAGTCATTGGACTGTGGACTACTGCGACGGCACCTCCACCGAGCAAATATCGGTCCCCCACGCGTGGCTGCAAGACGTATCCGTCACTTACGAAGGTCCGGTTGAATACCGAACCCACCTTGAAGTTCCCAACACCCCCTGCAAGCTAAGATTCCATGGTGTGAGCTACGCCGCCGAGGTGTCTATCGGCGACACAGTGGTTGCCAACCACACGGGGATCTGGGATGCATTTGAGGTCCCTCTGACCCCATATTTGGGTCGAAACGTTTCTCTGAAAGTTCGTGTCGTGAAAAATGGCGGCTCAACTTATCCGGTCAGAGAAGTGGCTAGCGGCTTTTTGCCTTATGTATTTCATACGTTTGGTGGCATCTTTGGCGAAGTCGAAATTATCAGCATCGATGATCCATTAGAATTGCCTCCCGCTCAGCAACGGGTCCAAGTCTCGGGCAAAGACATCTTGGTGGATGGAAATCCGTTCTACGTTCGTGGCCTGTTGCATTGGGGTTGGTATCCGGAAATCGGACATACCCGTGCTCCTCGAGAAACGATTGAACGCGAGGTCATAGAGGCGAAGAAACTTGGATTTAATCTAATCAAGTTCTGCTTGTGGGTTCCCCCACACGAATTCCTAGAGGTGCTTCGTGACCATGGCATGGAAGCTTGGATAGAATTGCCACTTTGGGATCCCGTTTCAGCTCCTGAGAATCAAGCTCAAATTGCCGATGAGTTTGAGAGAATCGTCCGGCAGTACCGACACCATGACAATGTCATTCTCTGGACAGTTGGCTGTGAACTGAGCGAAGCAACCACACCAGCTTATCGAGCCCGATTGGTTCAAATGATCAAGAACTTAACCGGATCACCCCTCATCCGAGACAACTCAGGTGGAGCGGAAATGTACGGTGGCAGCCTGTTGGAATTCGGTGATTTCTACGACTTCCATCCCTATTGCGATCTGCACTTCTACCCTGGAGTCTTGGACACACTGTTGCCCGGACCACGACCGGTGATGCCAACCCTCTTGGGAGAGTTCAATGATTGCGACGTTCATCGCGACCTTGCTCGTCTGGCCAAGGAACTACCGTATTGGGGATCAACCCTTTCAGAACTTAACGATCAAGGCGTCCGCTGGCAACATGACCTCCCGGAAATCCTCGGTAGCAATCACTTCGCAGATGAGTCATGGAATAAGTCTCATGCCAAGTTGATGGAATCGTCTCGGCTCAAGACCCTCTTTATCCGCAAGACAGTCCAAGAAGCAGTCCGTGCCCGAGGCGATATCTCTGGCTATGTCATCACCGGAATGCGAGATACTCCGATCAGTACGGCCGGCTTCTTTGATGATTGGGACCAACCACGGTTTTCGCCATCGGAATGTTTAGATTGGAATAGTGAAACTTGCATTTTTCTCATTCCAAGTCGTCGTCCACCATGGGTCAATGGCGGCAACCGTCCTGGAGCCATCAACCCCACAAGTTGCTTTGCAGGGGAGATTTCCTGGAAGGTTGGAATCCACTCCGAGCATGCAATCAGGGGTGGATTGATCTGGCGAATCGTCGATTCAATCGGCAAAACGGTAACCAATGGCTGTGAAGAGTTTCTATCGGTTCCTGCCTTGACTTCCGCCCAAATCGCCCAGATTCATTGGACTGGAGCTCCAGGAACGTATCGCCTAGAAGTCGAGTTTGGCACTTCAAAGAATGGTTGGGATATCTCGGTAACTGAGAAACTTACGGCAGAAGAGAAGCGGCTTTGGACAGTGGATGATCCGTTCGAATTGATTCGTTTTGATTCGTCAGAGGGTGCCCTGGTTTTGACAACCCGATCGAGAGGCCTTCCATCCGAAGGGGTCGTCATCCTGCCCAACGAAGGCACCAAACCGATGCCGTTCTGGCGAGAATCTGCCTATGAATTTTTAGATCAAGGATTCTGGAAGGAGTCGGGATTCCATGAGGCATGGGAGCGATTCAGACCAATCGCATCTGATCGCGCCATTGATCCGCGTTGGCTGGATAAGTTGGAAAAGCCATACCAAGTTTTGCTGAACCGAGTAGACGCGCGTAACTATGCGGAACATCCGGTACTGGTCAAAATGGGCGAGTGCTTCATCACAACTCTCAGGCTTTATGGAGGTCTCGGAGATGAGCCCAATGGGATACCCTCGAACCCATCCGGGACTGCATTGCTTCGGTTCCTCGCGAATCAATTGATAGAGCGGGTTTAATCTCCGTATGCCCAGCAAAGCCGAACCGGTAACCGAACTCCGTCGAGTCAAAATCGTGGAGTGCGGCGAGGAGATGGTGGATTTCCTTCAACTGTGCCCTGAGCTGAAGCTGGATAGGCCCCGGTTCAAATACCGACGTGAAACCTTGCTACGGCGCTCAGTTGCTGAGAAGCTCCGGGATGCCAACCTGGCACTCATGCGGAAGGGATATCGAATCCAAGTGATCGAAGGCTGGCGCGCCCCATTCATTCAACGTCGAATGTACGCAGCAGTATGGGAAATGATGAGTCGTCGTCATCCGGAATGGTCGCCCACCAAGATGAAGCGAACCGTCAACCAGTTCACCGCACCCATGGACGGTAAAGTCCCGCCTCCTCACACGACGGGTGGAGCAATTGATGTCTCTATCACGGACATGGAGGGTAACCCCTTAGATGTGCTTACTCCTTATGTCCAACACGACACAAAGGGGTTTTTCTCAGATGCTCCGAACCTCACGGATACGGCGCGTCGAAATCGAGATTTGTTGGCAAATGCCCTGCTTCCGACTGGACTGACGAATTATCCCAGTGAGTATTGGCATTGGAGTTATGGGGATCAGGGATGGGCATATCGAGGGGGGCACCCGCACGCTTTATATTCTGCGATCTCCCCGGAAAACTGGACGCCAGATCCCGATGATGTCTCTGATGCGCCACTTGTGTGGATCTATAACGAAGAAGCCAACTGATCTTCATACCAGTCGGGTAAACCGTCCCAGTGGGAATACTTGCCCACATTCCCGGTCTTCGCATCGTAGAGACCAAGTGCTCCTATGGCTGATATTGTCGAAGAACCATTAAACCAAAACCCAGACGAACAAGAAAGGTTCTCGACTCAAGCTGACCTACGGCATGACGGAAAGCTTGGAGAGGGTCGGTTGGTCGTGACGGACCAACGTGTCTACCGGTACCAGATCACTCCTATCGGCGAAGACCTGATCGCCTCATACGAACTCTCCAAGCTCAGTCGCCCCCGGCTGGAAGATTTGGTGGACGCCAATGCTCTGCTAGCAGACTACGAAGGTCGACCGGTTGAGTTGCTACGTACAACCAGCAAGAGGTCTCTCCAAATCGCTGGAGCCGAAAAACGTCTGAAGGCACTGATCGATGGCAAAGAGATGCCAGATATTGAGGACAACATTCGCGTCTGTCCTCGATGCGGTCGCCCCTTACCAGAACATTCGGATGTTTGCGAAGGATGTGTAAACAAGGGTCAGACCCTGATTCGACTCTTCGGCTATGCAAAGCCGTACAAGGTCCGTTTGCTCTGGGGAACTGTTCTCACGTTGGGTGGCACTCTACTCGAGCTCGCACCTCCCAAAATCACCCAGTGGCTGGTCGATGATGTCCTCATCAAGCACCACACCGAGACTTTTGTTTGGCTCATCGTAGCGATGATCGCGATGAGATTGCTCGTAATGGGAGTTCAGATCGCTCGAGGGCGAAACGTAGCCTTCTTGGGAATGAAGATGACAGTCTCCATTCGCGGGAGCTTGTTCGAGAAATTTCAATCGCTCAGTTTGAGTTTCTACGATAAACGGAACGTCGGCTCGATCATGTCACGCATGACTAACGATACCGGAGCGCTTTATGACGTACTCGTCGATGGTATTCCGGTCGTCATGAACCAGTTCGCGATGCTCATTGGCATCCCGATTGCGCTGCTGATCATGAATTGGCACATTGCGATTTACGCATTGATTCCAATTCCTTTTGTTCTGATTGCAGTGCGCTGGTTCCGACAGAAGATGATGCGCGTTTGGAGTCGGTTCTGGCACAACTGGTCCCGCTTGGGTGGCACCTTGAACGGGATACTGCAGGGCACTCGGGTGGTGAAAGCTTTCCATGGTGAAAATCGGGAGGTTCGAAGGTTTGATCGCCGTATCTCCGAATTAGCTCGTACCGGATACTTAGCAGAATCGGCTTGGGCGACCTTCTTCCCCTTAGTCACGTTCTCAATGAGCTTGAGCGCGTTTGTCGTCTGGTGGGTCGGTGGAAAGAGCGTCTTGGCCAACGAAATGTCGATTGGCCAACTGACTGCGTTCATCGCGTATCTGGCCATGTTGCAACAACCGTTGATGATGCTCCAGCGCATCATCGACTGGTCGAGCAGAGCTCTGACTGCTGCAGAACGTGTGTTTGAGGTGATGGATACCCCAGTTGATATCCAAAATTCCGAAGACAAAGTTTCGATCCCCAAGATCCAAGGCGCAGTGAAATTCACGGATGTTCACTTTGGGTACGACAAAGCTCGCGAGGTGCTCCACGGAATTGATCTGGAAGTAAAGCCGGGCGAAATGATCGGTTTGGTTGGCCATAGCGGTGCAGGTAAATCCACGATGATCAACCTGCTGATGCGGTTCTACGATCCGACTCAAGGAACGATCGAATTAGACGGTATCGATTTACGAAAGGTAGACCTAGATGACTTCCGCCGTCAAGTGGGTGTCGTACTTCAGGAGTCGTACCTGTTTCCTGGATCGATCAAGGACAACATTTGTTATGGAAGACCGGAAGCAAGCTTGGAAGAGATCATTGGTGCCGCCAAAGCCGCCAATGCTCACGATTTCATTTGCAACTTCCCCGACGGATACGACTCCTATGTGGGTGAGCGCGGTCAGCGCCTTTCTGGTGGCGAACGTCAGCGCATCGCGATCGCCCGAGCCATCCTGCACAACCCTAAGATTTTGGTTTTGGACGAAGCTACAGCCAGCGTCGATACCGAAACTGAGCGGATGATTCAGGAAGCTCTTGAGCGGCTCATTGACGGCAGAACGGTTTTTGCTATCGCTCACCGGCTCTCAACGCTCCGCAATGCAGATCGGTTGGTGGTCATCGACGATGGGAAGATCGCCGAAGTCGGAACGCACCAAGAATTGTTGGCTTTGGAAGACGGAATCTACAAGAAGCTTGTGGCCATGCAGCAAGAGGTCAACAAGCTCCGCGAGAACTACATCGCAACCGAATAATCGCAACCTGGTATGGTTGCGTTACTATGCTCGGCTTTGCAAGTTTGCTTCTGGTCGGTTTGAGATCTCATCAGCTTACGGTTTGCATTGATCCTGGCCATCCCAGTGAAGTTGGACGCGGCACGGCGGGTGCGTCTGTCTCTGAAATTCATGTTGCCTGGGCAGTTGCCCAAAAATTGGAGAAGTTACTGGTCTCCAAGCATATCAAGGTCGTGTTGACCAAGCATGCAGAAGAGCAGTATGTGAAGAATATGGATCGGTCCAAAGTAGCCAATGACTGCGCTGCAGACCTGTTTGTCCGGCTGCATTGTGATTCTTCGTCTGGGAGTGGCTTCGCAACTTACTACCCAGACCGCCAAGGCACAGTTCACGGTTTTACAGGCCCGGATCCAGCGCTTCTGACCAAACTTGCGCCGATTGCCAAGCGATTTCATGCTCAGTTGCATAAGGGATTGGATGGATTCCTAAAGGATAACGGTTTGATGTCTGATATCAAGACTGCAGTTGGATCCAAGCAAGGAGCGTTGACAGGTTCGATTTACTCAAAGGTCCCGGTTGTGCTTGTGGAGATGTGTGTTTTGACCAATCCAAAAGACGAGGCATTGGTATCGAGCCCCACTGGCGAAGATCGTTTGGCCAAGGCTTTGGCAGACGCCACAATCGAGGCAATATCACCTCATCCAATGTGAATTTTCGACCCAAAAACCTGGGTAATCTGCGCTCACTTGTGTGGAGACCGACTTGGTCGGTTTCACCGCGGGGGAAGTCCGGTGAGAATCCGGCGCTGTGCCGCAACGGTATGAGAACCACGTTCTTAAGCCCGAATGCCCGCCACACATGCGTCATGTGACGCCGTCGCCTACGAGCATAGGTGGATAGAGCTAAAGATCGGAATGGGTCTTAAGTTTCGTCCATTTTTTACTCCGTTCGATGGCCTCACCCGTCTGCGTGCTTGCACGCAAGTGAGGACATAACGTGTATCGACATTTGAAATCGGCTTTTACGCTGATCGAACTTTTGGTGGTAATCGCAATCATTGCGATCTTGGCTGCTATTCTCTTCCCTGTTTTTTCCCAGGCCAAGGCTGCCGCCAAGAAAACGGTATCCGCCGCTAACTTGAAGCAAATTGGTCTCGCTTGGACCATGTACGTCAACGACAATGACGACACCTGTATGCGCGTCGCCACCCTTGGAGCCACGAAGACTTACTACTGGTGGGGGAGTTGGGATGGAACAACTCTTGCTCCTCAGGAAGGATTGTTGTATCCGTATACCAAGAACCAGGGGATCCAGAGCGATCCGAGCTTTGATAACAAGCTCAGAACGACGTTGGGTTTGACCGGATACGGATACAACTACTTCTATCTAAGCCCTTCCAACTATCCAGCTCCTGATTACAATGAGATCCCCATTCCGGTGAACTATGGTCAGATCGGTCACCCAGCTGAGACGATCAGCTTTGCCACTTGCGCCCGCATCAACAACTGGTCTTATACGAATCCAACTCTGGAAGGCAACACCTATCTGGATCCCCCCAGCAACATGAATCCTGGCTTCCACGGTCGGAACGTGGGTGGCGTGGGTGAAGTGCTTTGGTGTGATGGCCACGTCAAGGCGATGAGACCAACCCTCCGATCCGGCTCCTTTGGGTATGGCTACAATTCCAGCGATTTCGTAGCCAACAATCTGGGGGACATCACGAAGAACGGAGATCTGACCACCGACGATTATTACAATCTGAATTGATTTGGTCCAGGGGCGCTCGAAGAGCGTCTCCTGGCGAAACCAAAATTACCTGTGGGCTGTAGTCCAGGTGCGCTCGAAGAGCGTCTCCTGGCCCTACAAGTAATCAATGAATTCACATTTCCAGACCAATAGACTCGCTTCGCGAGCAATTGGACTACAGGCGCTTACAAACAATTGGTGAACTACAATGCACTTGGACTACGAGTACAAGCGGAAGCTGGCCTGACCATAACACCGCCATTTGGCCCGGATGGTTAACGCAGAAATGCCATAATAGGATTCTCCTAGGAACTCACTTATGCCTATGTCTGCGCCAAAATCTTCTCCATTTCCGGGTCCAGTCTCCTCCAAGATGCTGGATGAACTGTCGCAGTATGTCATTGCGACTCCTTACCCATTCGTACTGGATTTGGCCAAATGCGAAGGAATGTGGATGGTCACCGTTGATGGTCAAAGACTATTCGACTGGACCGGATACTACGGAAGCAAGCTGATCGGGCATAACCATCCTGGACTCTACGAAGAAGAATACGTCCGTCGCTTGACGGTCGCGGCAAACAATAAAGTCGCCAATCCAGACTTCCTCACTGCTGAGTGCTTGGACTATTACAGATTGCTGTATCGCATCGCTCCTGAAAGCATGCGCAACGATTCGTTGGAAGTCTATGCCGTGAACTCGGGGGCAGAGGCAGTCGAGAACATGATGAAGTATCTGATTGCCAAGTTCAATCAGAAGCTCATGGCCAGCGGCCGTCATCCAAGCAATCGACGATTCCTCTATTTTGACAAGGCATTTCATGGGCGAACGGTTTTTGCCCTGGGAGTCACTCAAACGGTTGATCCGGTGGCGACGAGAGATTTTCAAGGACTCACTTCTGGCGGAAACATCAAACTGCCATTTCCCGCTTTTGACAGTCACGCAACCGCCAAACAGAATTTGGATAATGCAGTCAAAGCACTAGAACAGGTGGAAAGTGCTCTGACTCTCATGTCCGATGAGATCGTGGGAATCGTAGTTGAACCGATTCAGGGGGCTGGTGGACACCGGGTTGCCGTTCCTGAGTTTTTCCAAGGTCTGTCGCGATTGGCTCACGAGCATGGTGTTTACCTCGGCTTTGATGAAGTTCAGACTGGACTCGGGGCAACTGGCAAAATGTGGGCGATAGACCACTTCAACCTTCCGTACCCTCCCATGGCGATTGCCACCGGCAAGAAATTCGGAAACGGGGTGGTCTATATGTATGAGTCCCTCGACGACATCGGTGTATTGGACTCGACATGGGGCGGCTCTCTTGCAGATATGGTGCGCGTCGTTCGCGAGATGGAGATCGTTGAACAGGAGGGCCTCATCGAGCGAGCTGCTGTTAATGGCGACTACTTGGCCTTGAAGCTGGAAGAGTTGACTGACCGTTTTAATCCGATCGTTTCCAATGTCCGCGGATTGGGACTGTATCAAGGAGTGTCTTTGGACACCCCAGAGAGGAAGGGTGAATTAGTCCGAGTTGCCCGGGATGAATTCGGTCTGCTTCTGTTGGGGGCAGGTAAACGGTCCATTCGAACGCGACCCAACCTTTCGGTCACAAGAGACGATATCGATCTGTTTATCGATCTTTTAGATAAAGCGATTCGAAAGATTGCCGGCTGATCGACGGTATGCAGTGGTATCCGATGGGTTGAACTTAGTAAGCTTCCTCCCATGCAGCCTGTTCGTATTGGCATCGTTGGCGTCGGAAATATTAGCGGAATCTATCTCAAGAATCTTGGGATCTACAAGAGCACTCAGATCGTGGCGGTCGCTGATATCGACTTGGACCGAGCCAAAGCGGTAGCTGAACAAAACGGAATCGCGGAAGCACTTTCTCCTGAAGAATTGATCGGCTCTCCCAATGTGGACTTCGTGTTGAACCTCACAATCCCACACGCTCACGGTCCTGTTGCTCTTGCTGCCGCAAAGGCAGGCAAACACGTTTATAACGAAAAGCCGCTGTCCGTGGAAGTATCAGTGGCTGAAGAGCTATTGGATGTTGCCAACAAGAACGGGGTGCTGGTCGGATGCGCTCCGGATACATTCATGGGAGGCGGAATCCAAACGTGTCGCGCTTTGATCGATAATGGAGCCATAGGCACACCGGTCGCAGCGAATGCGTTTATGCTGTGTCACGGCCATGAATCTTGGCACCCATCGCCAGAGTTTTACTATCAGGTTGGCGGCGGACCGATGCTGGATATGGGGCCTTACTACGTGACGGCACTCATCAACCTTATGGGTGGAATCAAACGGGTTACGGGTTCCACGCGCATCACATTCCCCACTCGAACGATCACCAGCCAGCCTAAAAACGGCAAGGTGATCGAAGTGGAAACTCCGACCCATTTAAGCGGCACAATGGATTTCGAGAATGGTGCTGTTGCTCATATCACCACCAGTTTTGATGTCTACCCAGATCCACTTCCCAATATCGTGATTTATGGATCCGAGGGGACGCTAATCGTTCCTGACCCGAACGGTTTTGGTGGCGAGCCCAAGCTGAAAAAGGCAGGCGAACAGGAGTTTCAAACAATAGAGTTAACTCACGGCTTCAGCGAGAACGCACGCGGTGTTGGCGTTCTGGATATGTGCCACGTGATCCGCAACGGCGGGACTCACCGAGCGAGTGGGGATCTTGCCCTTCACGCCCTAGAAGTGATGCATGCCTTCCAACAAGCATCGGAGTCCGAGCGCCATGTTCACACGCGCCATATGGTCGAGCGGCCTGCTGCTATGGCTCCGGACACCTACGCCGACGAGGTCTAAAAGGTCAAGGATGGAGCACAGAGGTTGCTCTTGGCCAATGCACCTTGATGGATTGAGTGCGTCATTGGAAACCGTCCTGGCTACCAACGACGCAAACGCCATCCTACTGTCCTATTGAATTCCAGGCTCACCGTAGTATCGTGCCAACTCATTGAACTCGAAGAGACAATCACTCCATTCGTACCGCACCAACTGAAGTAAGTTGGGATGACGACTGAAGCTACGAGACACTTGTTGGGCAAGTGCGAGCGACTCAACAACGGACGTTTGCATCTCAGCTTCCGATACGGACCCCGTTTCACTTCGCAATCGCTGGAAAGACTCGTCCATCCTCTGAATGCGATCCAATGCCATTTTAACGCCACTCAATTCGGTCTGGTTATCCTGTGAAACTTGCAGTTCAAACGAAGTCCTAAGGGTATTGCTTGTCCTCTCACTGACATACACCAAATCCATCAACGAGTCTTCGACTGAATAGCGCCAGACGCTTGGGTCCCAGTCATAGACATGCTGCTGATTTCCGAATGTAGCTCTGTTCCAGATGTTAATTGAGAGGTAGATAGAAGTATTGAATCGGTGCCCGACGTTGGGAACCCAATTGCGATTTGGATTGATAATCTGCTGGCCCGGCCGAGGGTGGAAAGATGCCTCACCACGCGCAGATCCACCTTGATAAGGTCTCACAGGGGGCCTTACCGGTGGTCGTTGGGAGGGCGGATTACGTACCGGATTGGGTTGCTGGCGAACGGGCTGGTTTACAGGTGGCCGAATGGGGTTTCGGCTAACAGGCGGTCGAACTGCAGGCCTTTGACCAGTCTGATTCCCTGGTCGGGTTGGTTGACGATTTTGGGTCGGGGACTTGTTATCGTGCTGACGATTGTTGTTCGCTTGTGTAGCACTAAATGAAAGTGCTACAACCGTTGCCGCGGTCACGAAGGAAAAGGCGACTTTATGCCTCATACTGATTACCTCTTGGTCGAGCTGATCTAGAGGGACGGTATATCCCAGCTTTGAACTCGACCTATACGTAACCTGATCGTGAAGCTTTTTGCCCCTTGGGAACCAGTCCGCTCATTCGTGTACGGCGATTGACTGTCGCTCATAGAATGACGCTTATAGCTTTGAAACGTTTGGCATTTTGGAATCCGAAAGTGAGTCGGCGAAACTTCGATTTCGATCAAAAGGCGGAGCCAGTCGTAGCCTTGACGAAATCTGATGAGGCATAGGTCAGGGTTCTGGAAATCATCTCAGAGCGTTTTCAAAGCGACTTCCTGCCCTTCCAGCGTCAACTCTACTCTTCCGATGCGCGGCGTCGGCCTTCGATAACAAGGGTGATTTCGCCTTTGCGAGGGACTTGCTCCTCAGTGGGGATGTCGTTCAGAGTCGAACGATAGACCTGCTGATGGACCTTGGTCAGTTCACGGCAGATCGCATAGCGTCGATTCCCGAGCGCCTCTTCAGCTGTCTTGAGCAACACTTCGAGGCGATGGGGTGATTCAAATAGAACCAGGGTCAGAGGAGAATCGGCGAATGCCGCCAACTCACCCCGAATTGCACCGGCCTTTCGCCCCAAGAACCCCAAGAACGCAAATCTCTGCGCAAAGAATCCACTGAGCATCAGAGCAGTAACGACTGCACTCGGACCAGGAATCGCGTCGACTTCCACTCCCGCTTCTCGACACTTGTCGGTTAGGATGGCTCCCGGGTCACTGATCGCGGGGGCGCCGCCGTCTGTTAAAACGACTGCATGGGCACCACGCTTCATCTCGTCCACATAGCGATCGATGTGATGAGGAGAAGTGTGATCGTTTAGCACCTTCATGGACTTCTTCAATCCAAGGTGGCTGGCAAGCTTTCCGCTAATCCGTGAGTCCTCTACAAACCAAAACTCCGCGTTGCCAAGCTCTTCGATGGCACGCGGAGATAGGTCGGAAAGGTTTCCGATTGGAGTGGCGACGAGCACAAGCCTGCCGCCACTATTTTCTTCCTTCATGGCTTTTTGGCCGGAGGATTACTTGCAGGAGCGGGTGTTCCTGCTGGTGCTTTGGCATCTGAAGCGGCCTTACCTGGTGCAGTTGCAGGAGCAGCTCCCTTGTTCTTTGCCTTGGCTTTCTCGAACTCCGCCTTTTGCTGAGCAGCCAGCTCATCGGCCTGGCGCTTGGCTTCTGCCTGTGCCGCTTTGGCCTTTGCCTTTTCATCCTCAATCTCTTGGCTCTGCTTCTGCCAATCGTCTTGAGCCTTCTGAATCGCCTTTTCCTGATCGGGGGAAATGAGTTTCAGTCCCTTGAGCTTTTCCAGCTTGGCGTTAATGTCTTGGAAGTTGCGCTGGCCAGTGGAGTCGTATGTTAGGTTACTTGTGGCGGCATCCACCAAAGCCACACCGGCTTCCTTGGTTGCCTTGTTGTCGATCAATAGGTCAACCAACTCCATCTTCAGAGAGAAGTAAGGAGTCGATGCGGTCACCGCTCGGATCACTTCTATTCGATCAGGTCTGAGCTTGTCCTTATCTGCAGGAGTAATGGCCATGCCCCACATTCGATCTACCGAGCCGAACCAAGCGAGCAATGCGGCTCTTGAATCGCTTCCCTTTCCGTTGAGCGCCTTTCGAGCGTCAGCAATCACCGCAGTGAGTTTATTGCGCTGAGCGTCAGGTGTATTGGATGGCGAGAAGTCGTTGGTCACTCGATACCAGTCGAACAGGGCTTTGAACCCTGGATTCTCCCACTTCACCAACCCAGAAGAAAGGAGGTCCTTCATCTGGTTGTCGACCTCTCGGCCGATTTTGATATGGACAAAGTCTTTAATATAGTCTGACTTCTTCTTGTCAAAGTCCGGTGGGACAGTGCTCTTGACGGTTATCAGTTTATAGATGGCCTTCCCCTGAGGAGAATTGACCACTCCGCTAACCTCACCCGGCTTCAGAGTTTTAAGGGGAGCATAGTCTGGAATTGCATCAAACTGTGGAGCATTGATTTCGGTGGTTGAATCGCTAGCCTTCTTACCTTTGGCAGTTCCTGGCTCTTTGGAGTACCGATCCATCGCTTGCTCAAAGGTCAATCCACCCTTGATGTCTGCCAGCGCCTTTTTAATCTGATTATCGGCATCTGGGTCCATTGAGAACAAGATTCTCTTGAAAACGTAAGAATCGTAGCTTGCCTTGACCTCTGCATCACTCGGCTTCGATTTGGCCTCAAGCGTATCGCCAAGAACCTTCTTGGCAATCGAAGATTCCATCGTGGGGCGAATCTTGGGGTCCTTGAGGTTGGTTTCCACGCTGGTATTGAACTGCTTCTTCAATTCCGCCAATGTGCCGCCTGCCTGCTTCTTTAGAACTTCATCGAATTCCTTATCTGTAGCATTGGGTTTGAGCAGCTTCTGGGTTTGAAGAGCCATCTTGGTCTGTAGGACTTTGCTTTCAAAGTCCGCCATTTCCACTTTGCGGATGGAATCATCGGAGAATGTGGCCCCGGCTTTCTTGGCCAGGTAAAGATAACCGACTCCTTCCAACGCCTCGTTGATGACCATTGCACTATCGTAGGCTTCTTGTGACGGTGGCAACGCATCAGGTCCGCCAACTTGGCTTCGCTGAAGGGCATTCTGCCGAGCGTTATCCATCATTTTGCCAAGGTCTTCGGCATAAATCGGATTGTCACCCACTTTGACAGCGACCGTTCTCTCTTGGTCTTGGGCCTGATTATTGGTCCTTCCACCCAGGCCACAGCCTGCGTAAAACATGCCGCCTAAGAAAACGCCAGCACAAACAAAAAGGACTGCACTGCCGCATCCTGTCCTAAAAATCTTTTCCTGAAACTTGTTGATTGACACGAGTTAGGTCACCGTAAAGCTTTTGACAAGCTTTCTAGTATGGCATGGTAGGCATGCCGCAAGGAATCTGATCTGGTTTGGACCTATCGATACCCGTAAAAGGTCGGAACAAAACCGCTTTACAGTAGACAAATAAAAGTGTATTATTTGTCTACCGATTCGTGGAATTACACTAACCGGAGACCAGCACGGGAATCACACATATGGCGAAAGGACTCACCAAAAGGCAAGAAAAGATCCTTCAATACATTCTGGATTATGTCCAGCGAGAAGGATATCCACCCTCTATTCGAGAGATCGGAGCACAATTTGAAATCGGATCCCTGCGGGGTGTAACGGTTCACTTGGATGCTCTGGAGAGAAAAGAGTTCATTTCCCGATCGAATACCCCCCGTTCGATTCGAGTGATTCATCCTTCTTATCAATCCACCAACAGGGTTGCCATGCTCCCGCTTTTGGGAAGTATTGCTGCTGGTATTCCAATTCATGCCCAAGAGCATGTTGAGGATATGATCCCGGTTCCCAGCGAGATGGTTCGAAACATTGAGAGTGCGTTCTTGCTCCGGGTTAAAGGAGATTCGATGACGGGTGAAGGGATCATGCCACGAGACTTGGTCGTCATCAAGCCTGCGATCACGGCAAATCATGGTGACTTGGTTGCGGCATTACTCGGTGATGATGCGACAGTCAAGCGACTCCATAAGGATTCGAAGGGCTATAAGCTAATGCCGAGCAATCCGGCCTATGACCCGATCCCAATTGAACAGGAAGACGCTCGGATAATAGGCAAGGTCGTCGGCCTGATCCGAGACTACGCCGGCATGTCGTTCTAGGGGTTGTCTCATCTAGGCCGACAGTATAGCTGTTGGTTCTATCATGGGTCGGCACGCCATTATTGGGTACGCCGAGGGCTTTGCTTACATTTGCTGTTGGTATTGTGAGTTAGGTGACGGTTATAGGGTCAGGATATGGCTCGTTGTTTCCGGATTTGTCCTCACCCCTAAATCCCCTCTCCACCATTTTTGGCCAGAGCCAAAACATGGCATAGAGGGGACTCCGGACCCTTAACCCATCTCGTCCTGGCATTCCGCCCTTTCTGCCCTTCCGACCCTTCCCGCCGTGATTAGAGAGCCGTCTTAAGATGCCACGTGGTGCCTTCGGGGGAGTCTCGGAGTTCAATCCCCTCGGCGTCTAATTCTTTCCGAATCTCGTCGGCACGAGCGAAATTCTTTGATTTCTTCGCTTCTGCGCGCTCATCAATCAGGCTGAGAATCCTTGCTTCATCGATCTTTGGGCCGGCCGGTTCGACCGCTGCCGATCCCAGCTCTCTCTCGTGTCGAACGATACCAAGAAGGGCATTGATCTTGTCCAAATACTCCTTTCCACTTCCTGCCGACGCCTTGGAAAGCGTCTCCGCTTCTCGCAAGATAACTTTCGTGCCTTCGAGAGCTTTGGCCAGGGCGACCGACGTGTTCAGGTCGTTCAGCATTGCGTCAAGCGCCTGATCGTACAGGTCACTGAGGGTTGATCCTATCACATCAGGGCCATCGGTTCCACCTTCTAATGCAGCGGCAACGGCAGCATCGCTTCGGCGGAATCGGTCAATGTTCCCCATCGCGTCGCTAAGACTCTGATCGGTGAAGTTCAGAGGCTTCGTATAGACACCAGAAATCAGCGCATAACGAATGGCGAGTGGATCAGCACCTTTTTCCAAGAGTCCGCGAACGGTATAGAAGTTGCCGGATCGCTTACTCATCTTCTCACCATTCACTTGAAGGAATCGAGTGTGGATCCAATGGTTTGAGAACGGCTTTCCAGTCAGAGCTTCAGATTGGGCAATCTCGCACTCATGGTGTGGGAAGATCAGATCCTCGCCACCAGCATGCAAGTCGAGAGTGTCACCCAGATACATCCGTGCCATCACTGAGCACTCCAAGTGCCAGCCGGGGAAACCCCAACCGAATGGTGAATACCATTGCATCAGGTGCTTATCGTCTTTCTTCCAGAGGGCGAAGTCGGCTTGCTCCTTCTTGTTGTCGTCCAGAACAACTTCTCGAACAGCCTTTCGAAGGTTCTCTTGAGTGTTGCCACTGAGTTTGCCGTAGCCTTGGAAACTTTCAACGCTGAAGTAGACACCCGTCGGAGTTTCGTAAGCGTAGCCACCTTTGATCAACTGTTCAGTCGCTACGATCTGCTCACGCATGTGTTGAGTAGCACGCGGACGAACGAGCGGGTCACGCAGATTTAGGCGTGCCCAATCTTCTAAGAATGCGTCTTCGTAATACTCCGCCAATTCCCAAACGTTATGGAAATGCTCCCCCTCTTTGGATTTCAAAGCGCTGGCCATTTTGTCCTCACCACCCGCATCAGCCACGTCATCCTGCGTGAGATGCCCTACGTCGGTGATATTGCTCACGTATTGCACCGACCAGCCGATCGCTTCGGCGGTACGAACGACCAAATCGGCGGTCAAGAAAGTTCGGAAGTTGCCGATATGAGCATAGGAGTAGACCGTCGGCCCGCACGAATAGAAACGAAGGCAACCCGGCTCGACAAGTTGGAGCGGCTTGAGTTGACGCGTCATCGTATCGTAGAGGCGAAGCGTTCTTTCGGACATTCAATGAGTTTACCGACTCAGTTCGGTGGCAAACCGGATCGAATGGATCAGTGGCAACTTCAAAAAGCGATAAACTGGGGGAAGTTTATGAACGAAAGCGTCAGTCTGGATGCCAAGAAGCGGTTGGCTCGAATCGCCGGTCAGGTTGCCGGAATTCAAAAAATGGTAGATGAGGAGCGCTACTGTGTCGACATTCTCACCCAAGTATCTGCGTTGCGGGCGGCTCTTGATCAGTTCGGATTGCTGATGCTCACGACCCATTTGGAGAATTGCGTCTACGGGCACGATCAATCGGGCGATGAAAATTGCCAACACATGACCTCCGAAGAGCGATTGGCGGAAATCAAGGTCACATTGAACCGCTTTTTGAAGTAAAACTTCGCCCATGCTTGGCGCAGTCGCAGTTGATTTTGGAGCCACATCCGGCCGGTATGCCGCGGGTTGGATCGAAGATGGTCAGATTCGTTTTGAGGTCATCGATCAGATTCCACACACGCCAATTGAGCGCAACGGCCGCTTAGAGTGGGATATTGACCTTTTGCTCAAATTGGTCCGCGATGCAGAGGCATACGCATCTTCCCGATTCAGCTCTTCCACTCTTGGTATCGATACGTGGGGAGTGGATCATGGGTTTGTTGATGCAGAGGGTCAGCCGATCGGTTGCCCCGTCTGTTATCGCGATGAATCGCACGCCGTTGCTTTTGATCAGCTTGCTCCTCATCGAGCCAAGCTGTATGCCCTGACCGGAATCCAACATCAGCCGTTCAATACAATTTGTCAATTGCTTGCACGAAAGAATCAGGATCCGACGCTGCCTCAGCGAGCGAAATATTGGTTCATCTTGCCCGATTATCTGGGCTTTCTCCTTTCAGGTGAGAAGTTCATGGAATTGACCCAGGCTTCTACGGCTCAGCTCTTGGGCTTGGACGGCAAGTGGAGTGCTGAGGCATTCGAAATCATTGGCTGGCCAGTGCCAGAAATTCAGCCCAGCTTGCCGGGGACACTCGGTCCGAAGCTTTCTCATCCCAACGTACAGTTGGCTCACGTCGGAAGCCATGACACCGCTTCAGCAGTATGTGGTTTTGGACAGCTTGGTTCCGATCAGGTGTTCTTAAATGTCGGAACATGGTCCTTGGTCGGCTGTGTTCTGCCACAGCCATTGGCCACTCCTGAGGCCGAGCAGGCGATGTTTACCAATGAGCGAACCGTAGACGGTCAGGTTCGGTTCCTCAAGAACATCCCTGGATTCTATGTGATCAACCGAATTCATGAGGAATTGGGGCTAACCAACACAGTGCCGGAGTGGCTTAAAACCGCTATTTCGGTTCCAGAGAGAATCGACCTACTACACCCAGGTTTCTTCAATCCAGAGTCGATGGTGGAGATTTGTGCCGAGTTGGCAGGGAGAAGGCCAGCATCTGTGGAAGAATGGGCAGGCTTGGCACTCTCAAGTTTGACCAGCACGATTGCCAAACAGCCAGGCGAGTTGGAGAAATTGACGGGGCAGAAGTTCACCAGCCTGCGCGTCGGTGGAGGAGGTTCTCAGAGTGCAGCATTCTGCCAGTCGCTTGCCGATGAAAGTGGATTGCCAGTTTATGCCGGACCAGCAGAAGCGACCGTGCTCGGCAATCTCGCAATGCAGTTCCGAGCTTCGTGTCTTATTGGATCCGATGAGGAAATGCGAGAGATCGTGTCGCGAAGCGCGAATACAAAGGTCTACCAGCCGAATGTCTAGCGATCGCTGATTAAGCGGACGATCGCTGCTTCATCTTCGATAACCAGTGGATAACGGCCGATCTCGGGATTCACAAAAAAGTTATCCTGCAAATCGTCGTTGGCGGTTGAAACTTCACCAATAACGCACTCCTCGGTGATGGGGGCAAATTCATGGTAAACGCCAGGTGTCAAAGTGATCCGCGATCCAGAACAGAGATCAATGGACGAGCCAGACAAGAGGGACGTTGCCTCACCATTCACCAAAATATCAACCGTTGTACCGGCACTCAACTCAGGTTCAGATGACCAGACTCGGACACGCAGAGAGCCGTTGCGAGCGATGATGTCCTCCTTTTTTTGACGGTGGCAATGAGCGGGAGTGGTCATCCCCTCCTTGGCATACATCAGCTTCTCACAGTACTCCGGCTGGTCTGCAAGGTTGATCAAAACCAATCCATTTTGACGCCAATCGCCCAAGCCGAAATCGGTCACGTCCCACTTTGCATTGGGTGGCAACGTCCAGCTGTTGCGCTGAAAACAGGCGGTAGCGTCACGTACCAATTGGTTGATCTCGCTCCGTTTCATCACTGCGTTCTCATATTCATCGTTGCCGCCAACCATCAGCAATACGCTGCTCAGTCTCTTCCCATGGTCGGACGCCAGAGACCGCGTCAGGTTTCTCGCAACAACACGCGCCGACCGCAACACCGGCCTGGAGCGCGTGCTCGGGATCGAAATTGCGAAGCCAGCCCATCAAGAATCCGGCTATTGTTGCGTCTCCTGCCCCCGTAGTCCCAGCGACTTCAACATCAAACACGGATGCCCAGCGACGTACACCTTCCCAGACCTTCAGATTCGAGGGCTCACCCCGTCCCAATTCAGTTAATTTCTCAGAAGTGGATAAGAACAGTCCGCGCTCACCAGCTTTTACCAAAACCACTTTTGCTCCGAGCTCAATTGCAATATCGGCGAGCCGATCAAACTCGTGCAAGGGCAACTCCTTGCCCCCCAATCGACGGAATGCTGGCCGATCCAGCATAAATAGAAGTTCGTCCGCACTCGGCATGAAAAGATCGGTTAAAGGCAGCACCCGAGTCAGAATTTCCAACCAATCGGCACGACCGGCAGGGCTATGCAGATCGGGCAGGCTGACGTCTAACGAAGTCGTCACTCCCATCGCCTTGGCTCTCTGGAAAAGTGTTACCAACTCTTCACCATCGTTTTCAAACATCTTGGCCATCAATGTCGGATAACCAAAGTGCATCAGACGTGTCTGGGAAAGAGCCTCATCGGAGACGTCGTTAGCGGTGAAAGTGTCATTGCAACCGGGTGCGTGCAAGAACATGCGATCCTCACCCGAAAGATTGATCACGATTGTGTAACTACTACTCTCGTTGGGTGCGATCGCCATACCGTGGCCCAACCCAGCTCCATTCTTTTCCAGGATCTCTCGGATCGCTCGACCGAAAAGATCCGTTCCAACTTTTCCCGCCAAGGCAGTTTTGATACCCAACTGATGCAACGCCTGTCCTGTATTGGAAACCACGCCACCGGTACTCAGGTGGGAGGCTCCGATTTCGACCAGGCGTCCCGGCTCAAATGTCAGCTTTCCTCGGATCGTGGGGATGATATCGAGGCAGATATGACCGGCAACGAGAGCCTCATTCATCATGCCTTCCCAAAAACCCATTCCGTCGAACGATTCTTGTGACTCAGTAGCGCCGCGGTGAACAATCGATGACTCACCAACGCTTCCGTGGGAGTGGCACAACCAAATGATCCCTTCATCGCATCACGGTTCACCAGTTCATCCAAAAATGACGCCCACATTTGGAGCAGGGCGTCGCTGAAGCCAAACTCGAAGATCTCGCCCGTGATGGTTTTGTAAACAGAGCGATAGCCTACATCTTCGAAATGCCAAGCTTGAGCCTTACCGGGCTGGTAAGGCATGGTACGTAGCTGTTTGGGCTGCTTGGTACTGAACTCAACGGTGTTACGGGTTCCGACCACCTGAATCGACCAAGAGTTCATATCTCCGGGAGAAATACGCTTCGTTTCGAAGATTAGCGGGAAGCCTTGAGCCGATTCACATGCGAGCACAGCATTGTCCCAAGTTTCACACGGGGCCATACCCCCTGTTCCATCGGGGCGTTCCTTCACGATCTTGGATAGAAGTGCTCGAACGTTCGCGGGTACCCAGCCAAACCTCGCCGGCATGTGGACAACATGCATTCCCAGATCGCCCATACAGCCGTATTCGCCACAAGTCGCAATTCGACGCTTCCAGTTGATCGGCTTCGTAGGATCGAGGTCAGAGCTATGAAGGAACGAAGATCGAACTTCAATGATCTCCCCAAATGCTTCTTCTCGAAACATTTGAGCCACCCGTTGAGCTCCGGGAAAGAATGGAAACTCACTGGAACATCGCACCAACACATAAGGATTTTCATTCATTACCCGTAGGATCGCCTCGCAGGCAGCAAGATCAATCCCGAACGGTTTCTCAGCCAAGACATGTTTGCCTGCCTGAATGATGTCGATATAGAGCTGCTGGTGAAGGTTATGCGGCACTGCGCAATAAACCGCCTCAACATCAGGGTTTGCCAAGAGATCCCGATAATCAGTCGTGACCTGTTTGACGCCAAAATTGGAAGCGAACCACTGAGAAGCGGATGGGTTTGCATCGCAGACGGCTACGATCTCGGGACGAAAATCGAGATCAAGGAGATGAGCCCATCGGGCGGCGGCGGTGGCGAATTCTCGCCCCATCAAACCGCAACCAATCACTCCGAACCGCACCGTTCGTATTGCCATTGAAGGCGAGTTTACACCTGTTTGATCGACACCGGTTTAGGATGTGACAGGATCGCCAAGTGGTGGGTTGTCTCTCCTCGAACTAGTTATGGGGCACCCTTGGTTAGTTCCAGCGGGACGAGCTAGACCAGGCCGGGGTACAAACTCCGGTCGCAGACATCCTTCTCACAGAAAGCCCTAGCGGGGCGACCGAATCGTTTTTGGAATCGAGCTTATAAACCGGTTGTCCCCCCTCCTGCCGCGGTCAGGAGTTTGATGCTGCTGGCGTCGTAGCCCTTACCGGGTTTTGCACCCCGGTAAGGGCATTAAGCTCTTGTTACACCGCCCTGGCCTGTTTCCCTTTTTCTGTGAACAGGCCTTTCGGCCATGTTCAGTTAAAGTCCCAAAACTTTTTGGATCAGGGCTTTTTGGGCGTGGAGGCGATTCTCTGCTTGATCCACTACTCGGCTCTGCGGGCCGTCGATGACGTCAGCGGTGACTTCAAAGCCACGTCGAGCGGGCAAACAGTGGAGGAAGATCGCTTCTTTGTTGGCGATTTCCATGACACGCTGATTGACCTGATAAGGCTCAAACACCTTGAGTCGGTGATCCTGCTCGTGCTCGTCACCCATGGAAACCCAAACGTCCGTGTAGACGACATGAGCACCTTCCATCGCCTCTTCAATGCTGGTTGTTTGCACCAGACCTTCGATCGGTTCAAGTCGGAAGTTCTCAGGTCCGCAGATCGTCATAGGGTAACCGAGACGAGTAGCAACCTTAGCCAGGGATCGAGCGACGTTATTTCCATCGCCGATGTAGGTGATTTTGACTTTGTCCTCTCCAAACGATTCTTGAACAGTCTGAAGGTCAGCCAGTGCTTGGCAAGGATGCTCCCATTCAGTGAGGGCGTTGATAACCGGTACGGTGGCATGCTGAGCCAATTCAACAATGTGCCGCTGCCAGTAAAGCCGGGCTACGATCAGATTGCACCAACGAGATAGATTCTGTGCCACATCGGCTATCGAATCGCGCGAGCCCATGGAGATATCCCCTTTGCCCAAATGAATGGCCTGTCCACCCAATTCGTGGATGGCTGCTTCAAATGAGACCCGAGTTCGGAGAGACTGCTTCTCAAAAACCATGGCCACAGTTCTATTTTCAACGGAAGTGATGACGGATGGAGCTTTCTTGCGTCGTTGCTTACCGTAGGCTGCCATCTCCAACACCTCGACGATCTGGGCATCAGACAAGTCATCGATGGACAATACGTCGTGAAGAGGGCGCGCCAGCTCATGAGACCGGGCGCCCGATCTCGGGCTCATGGGTGCCGGAACTCCCATTGCAGCCGCAAGAACGGTGAGGGCTTGGATAATTTGATCTTCATTGACGATGAGAGGTGGCACGAAGCGCAGAGTAGATTCATCGGTAGCATTGATAATGAGCTTGTTTTCAAAGCATTTTTGGACAAGGTCTTTGGCGATGGGTTTATCGAGTTTCGCCCCGATCATCAACCCTTTACCGCTTACAGTTAGCCCCATGGCAAGTAGGCCCGATACGAGGACCGAGTTCATCTCGTTGACATGAGCCAAGAGGTCTTGATGATCGATGGTATCGAGAACCGCGAGTGCAGCGGAACAAGCCAATGGGTTACCACCGAAAGTGGAACCATGGTCGCCAGGTTCGAGAATCGACGCTGCCTTCCCTCGTGCCAGAGTTGCTCCAATGGGGAACCCACCGCCGAGTCCTTTGGCGAGCACCATCACATCTGGTTTGATGTCGAAATATTGGTGAGCGAACCACTTACCGCTTCGCGCAACACCACACTGAACTTCATCCACCATGAACAGAGCATTGAACTCTTGGCAAAGCTTCTGAATCTCCAGAAGATACTCTTCGGTCAGGGCCAGGATTCCACCTTCCCCCATGATCGGCTCCACAAGGATGGCCGCAGTCTTGTGTGAAAAGACTTCTTTCAACTCGTCCAGATTGTTGGCTTCGATATGAACAAATCCAGGAACGATTGGCTCAAATGATCTCTGATACTTTCTCTGCCCGGTTGCCGACAAGGCGCCGAGCGTTCGTCCATGGAACGATCGGTTGAGCGTGATGATCTGATAATCCCCGTCTGGGCGCTTGGATTGTCCGTGCTTCTTGGCGATCTTGAGGGCCGCTTCATTGGCTGCGGCACCACAGCTGCAGAAGAAAACACGGTCCATTCCGCTGATCTCGCATAGCTTTTTGGCTAGTTGGGCTTGCGGAGATGTCAGGAGAAGGTTGGATGTGTGGATCAGTTGTTGGGCTTGTCGCGTTATCGCTGCGACCACGGCAGCATGGCAATGACCCAGACTGCAGACGGCAATCCCTGCAAGCATATCGAGATATTCGTTACCTCGGTTATCCCAAAGACTGCACCCCGATCCCTGGACGAACAATGCAGGCAACCGATTATAGGTTCGCATCAAGAATTCGTCGTCCGTCGATTTGATCGTATCGTATTTCAGCATTTTAAATTCGGTGAGTTGTATCGCAAATGGAGCGCATCTTTGCGCACAGGGCGAATGGATTTTTTACGGGGAGGCGGGTGCGTCGTTGCGGATGGGCTCGTTGCCCGGCTCCCCTAGATACGTGGGGCACGACGGCGCGGCTCACGCGGGAGCAGCGTGATGGTGATCATTCCCAGTGTCAGGGATGCACCAAACATAGCAATAACCATACCACATGGTGATATTACGAAGAATATGTCTTGCAGGAATCGACTTGCCCGACTATAATGCCAATGCAGTTTGAACCTGCAACCAATTTTGGGATTCGGGGGTATAACTCCGTACACGCGGTTCAAACGGCGTACTAACGCTCTGAGAGGAGCGGATTGTCAGGAGGTGTTTGTATGACTAAGAAGATTTTTGCGCTCGTAATGGTGGTCAGTATTCTCGGTGCATTTTTGGCTGGTTGTGGCAGCAAGGATAACGCAGCTGATTCCGGTAGCTCCGCTAGCGCAGCTGGCGGCGGCGACGCTAAGACTACTAGCTAATATAGGAGAAACTGCCCATTTAACGGGCACAAAACGGGCCTCCAATCTTTCGGGATCGGGGGCCTTCCTTTTTATAATCCGGCGGATTTGGCAGCATCTTCGACCTGCTTGGTCGTTTCTTTGACTTTGCTGTTGGCCTGATCATACAGAGCCTGAGCTTGTTTAGCCTTCTCTTGAAGGTCCTTATACTCTGCATCTGCAGCTGCCAGTTTGGCTTTTACATCGTCGATGCTTTTTTCCGTGTTTTCTTTCAGCTTCTTGGCGGTGACCACGCGCTCATCCAATTCGGCCTTGAGCTTTTGAAGATCCAATGCTGCACGTAGCCGTTCAATCTCAGCTTTTACCGATTCCAGCTTTAAACTATCCAAACCAGTCGGAGCCTTAATTTGGGACATTTTGTCCTTGAGACCTTCCATCTGCTTGGTTGCTGATTCTAACGCTTGCTTGCCGCTGTCAGGACTGAGCTTAGAAGCCTCGTCCGATACTGACTTCCAAGCCGATCCCGCCATCGTTTGTGCTTTGGACACCACCGCTTGGCCCTGAGCCAATGCAGCGTCTTGATCCTTTTGTTCACACCCGACCACGATAAGACCGCAGCATGCGGCCAACAAACTAATTTGGAGTTTCATTGCTATCCCGTGTATTCGCCATGGAGGATCGTATTCACGACATCTCCATCGCTAGTTACGGGACCGGCAAGTATTGCGTGGCGAATCTCACCAGAAACCGATACATTTGCTCCCGGTAGGATTACCGCATCCTCAATGAGATCGCATTTCAGGGTAGCTCCTGGTCCAATAACCACGTTCTTACCCAATTTGCCCGTAACGTGAGCCGTAGCGTCAACAAGGGTCTCCCCGTGAATAAGGAACTGAGTTGTCTCCAGGTAGGAATCCAAAGTCCCGGTGTCGAACCAAACATCTTCATAGATGCCCGCCAAGACAGTATCACCTCGGTCGATCAGCATTTGAATTGCATCGGTGATTTCATATTCACCGCGACCACTTGGTTTGAGGTCTGGTAGAACATCCCAAATCTCGGGACCGAAAAAGTAAAGACCTGCCATCGCCAAGTTGCTCTCGGGAACCTTTGGCTTCTCGACCAACTTGACAATTCGCTCCCCTTCAACGTTGGCAACACCAAATCGGGTTGGATCAGGGACTGCCTTAACCACGTTTAAGTTGGCGCAACCTGATTCTTTAAATCGAATGGCAAACTTGTCGAACCCACTACTGTAGACCGCGTCGCCCAAGTACAGCACGAAGGAGTCTCCCGCGACAAAATCCTTTGCAAAACCCACGGCATGAGCAAGCCCTTTGGGCTCCTCTTGCCGCACGTAGGATAGATGAATACCGAACTGAGACCCATCTCCCAGCGCTGCTTTCATTTGAGGTTCATTCTCACCCACGACAACGCAGATATCGTGGATTCCGATCTCCTTGAGCCGATCGAACGCATATTCCAGCGTAGTTCGATTGGCCATCGGAAGAAGGGGCTTGGGGATGAGATGAGTTACCGGATAAAGGCGGCTACCTTTTCCCGCCGCAAGAATAACACCTTTCATAAATCACGTTTCTGGTCCGCTGAGCTACCAGTCCGATAATACACCTCGAAACCCTCATTGCATGACCGATTGAATAGAATTCGGCCCGGTTTCCATCGGTTAGTCGTTCATTGGATTGCAGAATCCTCCTCAATCCTCGTTTTGTCACGGATAACGATAAGTCTTGATGGGTAACCTTCCCAATACAATGATCCCGCTCCGTCGCTCAAACCCAATCGCGATTCTTGCTTTGGGGCTGACGTCCTTGCTTATAGGATGCCATGGTGGCGATGAGGTTCGAGAGCCAAATTGGGCGACAGATCAGC
>Ga0164297_10001156_pt1 | contig 28738 bp, 9 predicted proteins | sample GEODES058metaG_FD_113539 | JGI IMG/M metagenome (GOLD analysis project Ga0164297, IMG submission 113539) | Dystrophic lake water microbial communities from Trout Bog Lake, Wisconsin, USA - GEODES058 metaG | ecosystem: Environmental > Aquatic > Freshwater > Lake | place: USA: Trout Bog Lake... | reverse complement strand
TCTTCCCATTATAAACCATCCCTTTTTATAATTGCTTGAGCTTCTGCATCTCCTGCAGCTGCTTTATCTTTTAATGCTTGGATATCAGTCGGAGTTCTTGGAAAAATTATAGTTGCATAATCAAAACCTTCCAAACTTATAGGAGCATCAGCTGATCCTAGTGTTTGACTAGGTTCGATGTGGTATGTTCCGGTATCTCCAGAACCAGTTAAATTTGGATTATGTGCACTATGTAATAAAATATGTGAATCTGCAACAACTCCGGTACCTTCTATATGCATAGCTCTTTTTAATTTACCTTCAGATACCGCAGTTACAGTTAAAATATTGCCACTGATATAACCAGTAAATTTAGCAGTATCTTCTATAGTTGAATGCAAATCTTCAAACATAGTTCTTAATTGCTGTCTATGAGTCATCCACGCTGCTTTATCTGCAGGATCTGCCTCTACAATAAGTTTATCACTATGTTTTAACCAATTATTTCTTGTAATTTTATGTTTTGCTAAATTGACAGGTGGTGGATTGTACACTTCAACCCAGACATTGTTAGTAAAATCCCATGAAATATTTCTTAAATCAATATGACTAATATCTATTGGAGGATCTTCGCAAAAATGATTCCACAATGCTGTACCTTCTTCGATTGGCACCCATGCTGCATCAGGTGGAGCAGGTCTAGGTATATCCATTGGTTGTGCTCGGTCGTGAGGCAATAATTTTCCAGTGTCTTTATAAACTAAGATTTTATGTGTTGCAGTCATTTTTATCCCAATTAATATGTAATTTTAACCATGCCGGGAGCACCTTTTCCACTAGCCCACGGAGTGCACTGGCAACATGAATAATAACCAGAACCGGCGCCTCCGCCACCTGGAATACGGCCATGAGCACTATGATCACCACAATATGCACATGCACTACAACTATTAATCCAGTCTCCAGTCGAGTTTATTCCACCTGCACCGCCTCCAGGTCCACCAGCATTTCCACCATGAACAAAAATATTCAATGGGCTAGTTGATGAATACATACCTGAAATACCAGAACCACCGTTGGCAACAATTTGACCACCGTAGCCTATTCCTCCTGGAGCGGTTCCACAAAAATTACAACCGCAATTACTGTAACAAACAGTATTAAAATCGCTTGGCCCGCCAGTCCCTCCAGTTGCACATAAATTTGATAAATTATATCCAGTAACATAACTTGTACCACCGCCACAACCGTTACAACAAATACCGCAATATGACCCCCATGTACTAAACCCGCCATATCCTGCACATACAGCATATGTGCAACCTGCAACAGTTGAGATTGATGCTTTTGCATAACCGCCGCCACCTCCTGGGCCTCCTCGGTCGCAACAGTTGCACGATGCTCCGGGGTTTCCACCGCCGCCGCCACCGCCCCACACTTCAAAAGTTATATAAGTAACTCCGGCAGGTACAACCCAACTGCATCCAGCACCTGAACTGCTAGCACATGTTGAATCATAAATTAATTGAATCGTTGACATTTAGGTTATTCCCTTCTTGTGTTATTTATCATTGTAATTATGCACTATCTTCAACTCCCCAGCAGTATGCAGAAACTGTTGCAGTATTAGCCCATGCAAAAACATAATATCCGCTACTGATTACAATGCCAGTTCTTTCTAATGTACCGTACGCTGGAAGAGAATAATTATATTCAATAAAATCAGTGTTACTAGGACTACTAGAACTAGTTGAAATTGCTAATCTAACTTGAGAAGCTGTCGAAGATGATTGATTACAAAAGTTAACTGTTAATGCTTTGATACGTCCGCTGCTTGGTGTTGTTGCCATAGAATAATAAGTCGACGCTGACATTAAGTAATAATTCTGCGCGCCTCCACTAGTTGTTCCAGTACCTTCAACACCGTAGCATAGTACTGACATAGAACCTTGAACAGAATATATCAATAAAATTTGATTATATCCTAAAACAATACCAGTACGTTCGTACACACCGCCATTACCATTAATTGGAGTTAGATATTCTAAGTATTGCGATGCCGATGCGCTTGAAGAACCAGTTGTTGCAATACCTAAATAAATCTGTCCTGTTGTAGAAGCCTGATTGCATACTGTAACAGTTAGTGTTTGTAACCTGCCACTGGCAGATGGGCCTGCGGCAATATTAGTCCATGTTGTTGCCGATAGATATAAATTTGCTTGAACGCCTGATGACATATTAATTAACCTTTATTAGAATGTTCCGTAGAAAAACAATGCTGCTGATGTTTTAGTAATATTATTTTGGAAATAATTTAATGTAAGTGCATCTTGTAAGGATGATGGGTCTGCTACATTAGTGACCCTATTACTGCCCATGCTAATTGTTTGACTAGATGCTACTGTAAAACTTCCATTAATCTGTGTAGGACCGTTATGTGTTGCGGTATAACCAGATGCGCTTGTTAACGATGTAAATGAACCAGCCGCTGGAGTAGTTCCTCCGATTGCGGGTGGGCTTGCCAAATATGTACTAAATCCAGTACCGCTAACTGTACTACTTGCACTAAGTGTGGTAAACGCACCTGTTCCAGCAATAGTACCACCTATATTCATATTATTAATAGTACCGATTGTTCCTGGATTAACTGTTAATGTTCCTGAACCTGTTGGGCTTATAGTTATTGTTGCGTTACTACCACTTAATCCTACATTTCCAGTTGCTGTAAGTGTAGTTCCAATTAATGGACCACCCATTCCGCCAATCACTACATAGTTATTACTATCCGACCCTAACTGAATTGAAGCGCCTGCTGGCAGAGATTGTGAACTACCAGTAGACCCGCCTGGGCCAGTAAATGAACCGGTTGGAGATGTTAATGTAATTGTACCCGAGGTAGAATTATAAAAGGTCTGTGTTTGACCAAAATAAATGGTTGGATCCGGAATAGTAACAGAATACGGAGCAGTTCCGGAAAATTCAGTAAACAAACCCTGTTGGGGTATTGTTATAGTTCCTGCCGCCGAAACTGTTGTGGTAGGTAATGTGGTATTATAACGTGCCATAGTTTTCTTCTATTTTAGTATTTATCAGGTTGTAGATGTCTCAATTCCGTAAAGATTTACGTTCATAGCTGTTCCACTGCTGCTTACAACAATGTTTGCTCCAGGTTGAACTACAATACCTGTACGCTCAAAAACACCATATCCAGCTAAGGTTGTTTGATATTCAAACGCTTCACTAGCAACTTGTCCGCTTACAGATGCTGTACTAGTGCCTATAAACATTCTTATATTTGCAGCAGATGCTGTAGTATTTGTGAATGATATATTATAAACACCGTAATATCCTGATGGTACAGTATACAACAATGTATATGATGTTAAGCTAGCCGAGGTTAACTGGTTTGTTGCTTTTATTCCTGATCCTGCCATATTATTTCTCCGTTTTTATTGTTTATCTTTGGCTAAAGAATGCCAATGCAACTGGTGCTCCGTCAATTCCGCCTGTAAATAGCATTTTACTACTTACATAAAGTTGTACACCTGTAGTAGTAGTTATCACATTTCCAGCTATATATACCTGTCCAGAAGTTATGGTATTTACATTCAATGCACTTTGTCCGCCACCAATTTGGGACGTAATGTACGATTTAATAGCTTTCTGCGTTGGTACAATAGCATCGCTGTTAGCTGTAAAATACGGGTCAGTACTAAACTGTGTAATAGTAGCTGAACCAATACCTAAACTAACTGATCCTAGTGTCAAACTTTGCAATCCTGATAAGTTAAACGCACTAGCGTTCAAACTAGCAGTACCAGTTGCCTGTTGAACTCCGAACAAGTTACCAACGTTAAAGTTACCGTCTTGGTCAGTACTTGTAAAGAACACACGACCACCACCTGTTGATAGTGTTTGATTTGCAATTACAGCGTTCTGCGGATTAACATTTGGATAGTTAGTTGCCGTCACTCCACCTGTTCCAATGTACAAGAAATCGTGTCCAGTCATACGTGTATTACTGTACAACAATCTAGTAGTCATTTGTGTTCCATTTGGTGGAGCTAATAGCACACTCATACTTGGATTAATCTGGAATGTTGCTGTATAATTTCCTGGAATACCTAATTGATTTGTAACCGCAACTAGTTTATACCATTGAGCACTACCTGTAATAGTAGCAAAAGTGATATTTGATCCAGGAGAAGGAATACTATATAGTCCTGCAACGTTGATGTAGTTTCCAGTTTGATAGATATCAGAATATCCGTCACCTGATACAGTAGCGGTTGCAGTAGTATCTCCAACACCACGATTAGTTATACTTGGATTACCTAATGCACCATTACCGATACGTGGAGTAACTGGTGCACTATTAACGTGATTAGGATCAGTTATAGTAACAACTGGTCCAGCAAAGTATGTCATTCCTGTGATAGTTGCACTGGATAACGGTATTGCTGTACTGCCAGCAGACAATGATATTTGGAATTGTGTACTTGTAATAGATCCTGATACGACATAATAGTATTTGCCAGCTACAATTCCGCCAGCACTAGTTCCATTGAATACGATTGGCATATTAGCTGCCAAGTTAACCGTACTGTCAACTGTAATCAAATTAGTACTTGTAGTTGTACCAGATACATTTCCACGTGGGAATCCACTACCTGGCTCAATCATACGTATTTCAGTAATTGCATTGCTTACAATTTTAACTCGTCCGAGTGGTCTTGCACCAGTTTGTATCAATGCAGCTGTAGTTCCGCTAGTATTTGATACACCTACCCATGTAGGAACTGCACCTAATGTGGCATTTTGTGGATTACCAAATGCCACAGCTACCCAGTTACTTGAACTTGGCATACCTGTTGCATAGTAAGTCCAGTTTAAGCCATCCCAACTTGTTGCTATTGCTTGACTACTTGTTGCTACTGCAACAAACTGTCCTTCGCCATAACTAATATTTTTCCAAGTTGTAACACCACTAGCGTTCAAGGGATTATTTTTTACAGTAATCCATGTGTTATTAGTAGCACTTGTTCCTGTCCATAAACTTGGTTGCCAGTTGTAAGTATATTGTAATGTACCGTCACTAGCTAATGCTACAAATCGTCCATTTCCATATGCTAGACTTACCCAAGTTTTACTAGTTAATGTTCCACCTGTTGCCCAACTTGTTGGATTACTCTGCATCCAAGAACTTACTGTTCCACCAATTGCACAGAACAGTCCAGCACCGTATGCGATTGCAGTATACCCTGAACTATTTGCAGTTATGTTACTAGATTGGGTTACCCAAGTTGCCGTAGCTAAGTTTGTAGCATTGTATAATGATACAGCTGCTGCCGATCCACTTCCACCTACTGCAATATAATAGTTATTACCATATGCTAAGGCTTTTAATGTTGTTTGTCCAGTAGATGTTCCAGACGTCCATGACGCAGTTAAATTAGTCGATGCTGATACTGTTCCAATAATAGACAAACTTGTTCCAGTTCCAACTGTTATTGGAGCACCGTTTATTGAACTTGCAATTGTTAAACTTGTTGAACTGCTTGTTGTAGCTGCAACATAATATGTTACGCCAGCAGTAACACCTGTACCAAAGCTAGTAGCAAACGTAATTGGTGCGTTTTGTGGTAATGATACAGCATATGCTAAAGTTATAGTTGTTGAAGAACTAGAAACTACTAATACTTCTGAACTAGGTGTAGGTTGTCCTGCATTGAAAGCAGTAGCATTAGATGAACTTGATACTGCCAAATATGCAGCAAACGGATCAACAACAGTAACTGTTGGAGTTGTTGTATAACCATATCCTGCTTGAGTTACTGTATAACTGCTTACACCATTATTGGTTAAATTAGCTGTAACAATTGGTAAACTACCTACATATGTTAATGCAACACCGTATGTTCCACTAGCTCCTAATCCAGTTGCTCCTACTCCTGATTTACCATAGAAAGCATTAGTAAATGTAGGAGCAGTAGAACTAAATGTTCCAGTAGTAGTTGCAAGATAATAGTTAGTTACATTTGGTGATACAGTTGCATCAACATTATAGTAATAATTTCCACTAACAGCTGCTGTACTTGCAGTCCATTGCGTTGCGGCATATGGAGGAGAAACTATTACTGTAGGAGAAGTATAATAATTAATACCCCAAGTATTAGCAGTAATGCTACTTAATTCGCTAGTAACTGCTGTAACAGTTGGATTTGAATAGATACTTCCAGTAATTACCATATAGACGTTTGCCACAGCACCACTTAATACTTCAGCAATCGCTACAGCACCACTACCTGAACTATCTGTTATTACAATAGTAGGAGGAGTTGAATAGTTGTTACCGCCATTAACAACAGTAATACCAACAATCTGCCCAGCGGTTGATCCAGTACCTAAAACTGCTTGTAACACACACCCAGATCCGCCTAACCCACCAATCACTGCTGTACCAGTTGCATTTTGTCCGCCACCGTATACTAAGTTAGTCCAAGTTGTGCTTGCTGGCAATATTCCACCTGGATTCCAAGTCGAACCATTAGTACTATATTGAGTTCCAGTTCCAGTAGAAGTAGTTGCAACAAAATTACCATTACCATAAGTAACAGCACCGTATTGAGCAGAAGTTACTGTTGTACCTGTAGTTGTCAATCCAGGACTACTATATGTAATTAATGGTTCTATAATATAAGTTGTTGTTGCATCTAGTGTATTAACTGTAGCATATCCAGGAACAGAATGATCCCAACCTGCTTCGTACACTTGTACTGAAATTGTTCCGGTTAAATTTGTAGTAGCTAAATTCTGACTTACACTTACAGTCCATGTAGATCCAGTTCCGCTACCTGAAATGTTAGAAACAATATATGTGTTAGATGCTACACCAGTTCCAGATATTAGCATACCTGCATATATAGTACCTGATGCTAATGTTCCAACTGTTAATGTTGTTCCAACAATAGTTGAACTATTCATTACTGCTGGTGTAGAGCTAGTTGCTGTTAATGTTGCAGCGCTACCACCACTGCTAGTAGATACTGAGAATGTTGTACCGTTACTACTTAAACTAGATCCAACTACATAATAAACAGTAGTAAGTCCAGTTAACCCACCTATTGATGCACCAAGATAAATTGGTTGATTTGCATACATTGTGATAGTACTAGCAACTGTAAACACAGAGGTTGAATTTGTAGTAATTGTCAATGGTACAAAGTTTTGACGATACACATTAATAATCTTAGAACCTGAGGTATAGTTAAGCGATGTAGCATATTGCCCAACACCTGTACCACCTGTTAAAAATACTCTCATTCCAACATAAGCTGAACTTAGTTGAGTATCAGAGTTAGCAATAGTAATTTGACCTATTGTTCCACTTTGAGCAGTATTAGCAATAGTCAAGTAGTTACTACCGCCTACACCTTGGCCGTTGTTTAAGTCAACTAATCGTGTTTCAAACACAGCCGAATCGCGGAATTCATCGCCTAATGCAGTTGCATTATAACCTGCACCGCTAATAGTTGGTACATAGTTAGTATAGGCGCCACCAGCATTTGCATATTCAAAACGGAATACATAATTTGTCTGGTCTGTAACTACGTTAGTAATATATGCTGGATTTCCGCGGTTGTTAATTGTAGAATATCCTGGAATTTCGTAACTGTCAGTACCTTCGGCAATAACCCCATATGTACCATATGAACTGTTACCGTTAGTAGCACGAATACGTCCACCTAGTTCTGACATATATCCTGCATAACCATAGTAGCAGAATACTGAAACTGCTTCGGTAATTGCTCCGTGACCAGTACACCATACACCAATACCATCACTTAGTACCTGTGTAAAGTCATTGGAAACCATCGACTTGTAACCACCGTTGTGCAATGCAGCATCTAATTTCATACCTACACAACCATTACCAAAGTTTGTAATGTTTTGTGTATATGGTGAACGATTAAAGATCCATACACTTGAGTCATTTGGTCCAAATCCTGGATCAAAACTTACATAGCTACCACCTGTAGGACGTTTTGTTCCTAAACTATTTGGCAATGTTAATGTACCTTGTAATCCGTTACCAGTCATGTTTCTGATACCAGTACCATTACGGATATGGAACATATCAGTATACTGTGATCCGTTAACTTGAGACAGGTACAATTGTACGAAACGTGTAGACTTATAATTTCCCGTTAGTCCAATATCATACACTAACGAATCTACAAAATTACTTTGTGTTGATTTAGCATTAGTAGTATTGATATAATAATTTACCCCCATTGTTCCGCTACCACCGACTAATGTAAGAACTGTTTGAGTTCCAGTCCCTGGTTGAGTTGTCGTAACAGTAAATGTCGTACTAGACGGGGTTGTTAATACCCAATAAATGGTAGACACTGATAAATTACCGTCAAATATTGCGCCAGTTAACCCAAATTGTACAGGATCATTAACTAATAAATTGTGCGGTGTGCTAGTTGTAATTACACCATTTGTTGCTGTACCGGTAGCAGTTGAACTATATGTTGCTTGCGTATAGTATACTGCTTCATTAGACAATAATGTTTTATTGATGCGTAATAACTCGCCACCTTCAATTGTAGCTAAAGTATTATTGTATCCAGGATAACTTTGATATGCACCTGTAATATTGCCCCAAGGTTGAGATAAACCATTAACAATCTTAGCAGCAAGTCCTTGTACAGTTGGTATACCAATAGTAGCTGTTGCAGTTAACCCAGTTAAACTATTAGTGATAGTAAATGCTGTACCACTCTTGAAACTTGAAGATACTGTAATAGAAGTTCCTGCAGCAGGATAAGTTCCAGATGCTACAGTGTTAACCCAATACGTATTTCCATTAACTAGTCCACCTGCTGCATTTACGGTGACATTCATTTGTGCATTTACACCAAATGTTGTTCCGGTAATTGTACCGCCGCTTGTTGTTGCAATTGCAACACCACCTAATGTAGCCGATAATGTGAAAGTTGTTGTACCGTTAGTAGCAATGATATAGAACGTTTGTGCTGTTACGGTTGCACTGCCGTTAATAGTACCAGCAGAAAGTGTACCGTTAATTGTAATTGCTTGTCCAACATACAATGTACTATAACTTGCACAAGAGAATTGACCTGCTGTGCCAGTAATAGCCACAGTACTTAATGCTGGACTACTTGTTAATGCAACAGCACTTCCACCTAGTGTATTACTAATTTGGATAGTACTACCTGTTGGGTTAATTACATAGTAAATTTGATTGAATACAATCTTGCCTAACATCATACCAGTAAAGTATACTTGTTGACCTGCAATAATTCCTAAACTTGCGGCTGTTGCCGATAATGTAATTATATTTGTACTTGTAGTAGTTGAAATGGCAGTAGTTTGTATAGGACTTGGCAAACCGTTAAACACTATTGGCATATTAACATACACTCCTGCATCACTGCTTAGTGTAATTGCATTAGTGCTAGTAGTAACTGCTGTTACAGGAATATTTGTACTTGTACCTGTAAGACTTGTAGATAATCCTAATCCACCGTAAATTCCGTATACCGTTGCTACCATTGCACCAGTTGCGCCAACTGCAACAGTCCAACCTGTAGGTGTTCCAGCAGTAGTAACAACAGGAGAACCTCCAATTGTTGCCGATAATGTAAAGGTAGTAGAACCGTTTGTAGTAACAATATAATAAGTTGTTGGAGTAGAATATGCGTAAATTCCACCGCTACCAGTATTGGTTCCAGATATAGTAACTGGCAAGCCAACTGTTAAAGCAGTACTTGCTGGGCTACATGTAAATGTTCCGGAAGTACTTGTTATTACAACTCCAGTTAATGTGTTAGATGGAGTGATAACAAATGTTGGACCATTATACGATGAACTGATTGTTAATTCAGTAGTATTTAATACTTGCTTGATATAATATGTTCCAGCAGACAAATTACTAATTGCTGTTCCAGTAATAGTAATTGTTAATCCTGGAACCATACCAGCAGTAGTTCCCATTGTTATATAGTTTGTTGTAGCAATAACGTTTTGAATAGATGTAACAGTTGAGCTTACTGATTGGCTATAATTTAATAACCAAGTAGTTGGGCTAGCTACAAAAGTAATTCCAGTCAAAGGACTTCCGCTTGATCCAGCCGCAACTGTTGTTAAAGCTGTGCCGCCTTGTACCGCAGATAATTGGAACAATGTAGTTGTTGGAGTACCAATAACATAATAAATTGTACCAGAAGTATATCCACTAATAGAACCTGCAGAGAATGTTCCAGTAATAGTAACTTGTTGACCTACTACTAATGGACTTGGTAATGCTGTACAACCAAATACGCCAGTATTACTAGAAATATAAATTCCAGATAATGTAGTAGTTGCTCCGGATACTGTAGATGTTCCGTTAGCAACTCCTACACCGGTTAGCGGCATACCAGGTACAATTGCTCCAGTAGAAATACTACTAATTGTTAATTGTGTTCCATTAACTGTTCCTGTGAAGGTTGCACTAGTTGTCGATTGTCCATATAATTGTGCAATCATATCATCAATTGTTGTTTGTGTTTGTACAATTGATCCTGCTGCGGCAACGACTTTAACTCTTTGACCAATCCAACCAATGACACCATATGTTGCATCGGCATATAATTGTTGTAAACCTGCACTTAGCGGAATTAATCTATTATAAGAACGTCCAGTAATAATACTGTAGAAATTATTATTGAATAATACGTCGTATGCTAACGCTGTTACAACATATCCAGCATCTCGGTTTGTTAATGAAAGACTTGGTCCTTCGTTTTGGAAGAATTTTGTTACCCATCCTTGTGCATCATTTGCAATTAAAGTAGACTGTGCTTGAATTGCATTAAATGATAACTGGTTGGCACTAGTTGCAAAATTATATGCACCTGATACTATTGGTGTAATTGCAAATGTTCCAGTTACTGTTGTAGCTGTAGAAATTGATTGACTTACACTTACAGAATAATTACCTGTTCCACCATTTGTACTACCAATACTTGTAATATATGTTCCTGGTGCAACACCGGCTGTTACAGTTAGTTGACCTGTTGCAGTTACTAAATTTGGAGCATTAGTTGTTCCATAGGTGTATAATGTAACTGTAGAACCTGAAATACCGTTAATAGTATAAGTTGTAGTTGTTAGATTTCCAAATACAGACTGTGTTCCAGAACCATAAGTAGTACTAAATGTAATTGGCATACCTGCTAGCAATCCAGCTACTGATGTTAATGTAACTGCTCCAGTACTGCCGTTTACTGCGGTTGCTGTGGTTGTTAATGTTGTACCTGTTACACATTGACCAACTGCAAATGTACCACTCGATACTGCACTAACTGTCATTGTTGTGCCGCTGAATGTTGCTGTACCTACTCCAGTTGTTGGATTTGCTAAACCTTTGTTTAACCAATATATAATGTCATTTACACGAGCAACGGCAAATGCGCCTGCTGCCGCAGATCCAGCTGAACCACTTGTACTTTGACTTGTAGAATTACCAGAAGTAGGAGTAACTGTACCGGCAGTTACAATATTGCTAATAATTGCTAGCAATCTATTTAATGCAGCTGTTACCCCTGTTGAATAAGGAGGAACAATTAACGGAGTATTCAAACTATAGTAAGAACTACCGACAATTAAAGACTGTGTATTACAACCATATGTAAGATCATATTGTAGTGCATCTAATATACTACTCAAATCACGAATTGTTTCAGCTTGATATGTTGGGCCGTATCCTGCCCATACAGATCCACCGAGTGTATAAATCAAATATGCTACAATTTCATCTTTAATAAATTGATAGTTATTTTGAATTTGAGTTACACCATTACCGAATCCAACCAAATAATATGTGTTGTAGTTTGTAACTGGTGTTATAACAAATGCAGGTTCTTGTAAAGTTCCTAGTAAACCATTATATGATGTATAATTTGTATTATTTTGTACACCTGGTGTAATAGTTAATCCGTTAGCAAACATATTTTGTATGATTGATGCGTTATTAATCACTAAGTTTACTGCCGATGGATTACCAAAATCACCTGTTAATGTTGGTAATTGTGTTGAGCTTGTTGCTAATGCTCCAACATAGTATCCGATGTATTGTGTAGCGGCTTGTGTAGCGGCTAATTCTGTAGCACTTATTAGATTTTGTGCACTTGTTACATATCTATAAAATGCTCTACCTGATACTAATGTAAAGTAGTTGGTTCCTAAAACCATATCATAACTTAGTGTATCAACAATCGTTCCTGCATCTCGGTAAGTTAATGCAAGATTAGTGATATTGTTTGGATACTGTGTAGCTATAAATGTCTGTATTTGTGTTTGAATATAACTCTTTTGTGCTTGAATTGCAGCAAACGCATTTTGTTGTGCCTGAGTGGCCCAACCGTAATATGGAAGAACAACAGTACTACCAGTAATCGATCCTTCACTTTGACTATTTGTATTACTATTTGAACCACTTCCAAATATTGTAATCACTGTGCCTACTAGTGTGTTTGCATAAGTACCGGCATTTGTTGATCCAGATGAACTGGTATTTTGTGTTGCAGCATTTAGAGCTGTTTTTGTAATTGCAGTACCTGTAACAATATTACTAATAATTGTCTGAATACGGGTTAGCATTGCATTGGTAGATGTCTGATATGTACTAGTAATACTGCTAGTACCTAAACTATAATATGCAAGACCGTCAATTTGACTTTGACTGTTACCACCATATGTCATGTCATATTGTAAAGACTGTAACAAGTATGCAACATCACGTAAAGTTCTACCTTGATATACCCCGCCCATCGCAGCCCATACTGAATTATAATTTGCGTACATGTATGCAGCAATTTCAGTTTGTATAAATGCTATGTTGTTTTGAATAGCAGTTACACCCGCTGCATAACCTGTAGTAGAACCAGTAGCATTTCCAGAACATGCGTATGCAGTATTAGTTAATGACCCAGCAACAAACCCTGTCGGTTGAGATAACGTAAATGTGCCAGCATTAGGAACTGCAACATTTAATGTAATAGACAACCCAGTAATTGCTCCAGATGTTGTATAAATTTGTCCATTCGATGTAGTTGATAATGTAAATGTACTAGTTCCGTTAGTTGTACTAATCAAATATGTATTTCCAGATACATATCCAGAAATTGGAGTAACTGTCAATGTTAATCCAGTAACATTACCTGTACTAGCAGTAGCTACAGTAGCAGTACCTCCTATGCTAGTTGATACAGTAAATGTTGTTGTTCCATTAGTGCTTATGATGTAGTAAACAGTACCAGATGTATAACCAGTCAATGATCCAGAACTAAAAGTTCCAGTAATTGTAATCTGTTGTCCAACAACTAATGTAGTTGAAGTACCAAGTGTAAATGTATTTCCATTGGTAGTTGATAAACTAACAGTTCCACTAATTGTACTAGTAGATATAGTTCCAGTTAATGTAACACTTTGTCCATTATATAAAATACCAGATGTCACCGGAGTACCAATAGTAAAACTTCCAGTAGTGCCCGAAGTTAAAGTACCATATTGAGTCGATGTTAAGGTTGTTCCAGCAATTGTAGTTGTATTTGGAGAACCAAATACTGCACTGTAATTAAATCCGTTTGCTAAAATGCCTTGTAATGTTGCATTATTAGTAGCAATCGAGTTAGTTATAGTTGATCCTAAATTAATTGAAACACCAGAAGATCCGGTTGTTGATCCAGTTGCATATCCTGCAACTTGTGCTCCAATATAATTAATAGCATTTTCTGTAACAGTTAATTCACCATTAACATTGTTAATTAAATTTTGTGCACTAGTTACATTTCTATAAAATGCACGAGCAGATACTGTTGTATAATATTGAGATCCTAACAATAAGTCATAACTTAATGCATCGACAATTGTTCCTGCATCTCTATAAGTTAATGCTGAATTAATTAAAGGATAATTTGTTGAAACCCAATTTTTAATCCATGATTGAATAGTTGTTTTGTTGCTTTGGACTGAAGCAAAAGCATTTTGAAGACTTGTGCTAACCCATGTATAGCAAGGTTGAACAGTAGACGATAAAGTATCACCGTTACTCAAACTATTACCAGTACCGTTAGTGCCGTTAACCCAATTCAAGACAATACCAACTAAAGAAGCTGCATAAGTACCAGCATTAGTTGAACCTGCTGTACCAGTTGTAACTTGAGAAGCGGAATTCCCTGAAGTCGGCGTCCATCCTCCAGTATTAGCAGTAACAATATATGGAATAATTGTCTGTATGCGTGTTATCATAGCTGTTGTTGCAGCTTGATATCCGCTAATAATACTAGCTGTGCCTAAACTATAATATGCAAGACCGTCAATAGTTGATTGAATATTGCCGCCATAAGTCATATCATATTGGAGAGCGTTTAACAAGTAGCCTACATCTCGCAATGTTGCTCCTTGATTAGTTGACCCCATTGCTGTCCACACTGAATTATAATTTGCATACATGTATGCAGCAATTTCAGTTTGAATAAAAGTTATATTTTGTGAAATTTGTGCAACACCTGCATTATACCCAACTGTTGATCCAGTGATATTACCAGAGCATGCGTAAGATAAGCTAGATAAAGATGAACCGAATCCAGTTGGAGTAGTGTAAGTAAATGTTCCAAAACTAGGAACTGTAACAGTTCCGCTTGCGTATGTAATTGTAGTAGTAGACGATCCAAGACCAGAACTTAATGCAGTTTCTAACAATCCGGTTAAAGTTGATAAAGTTGATGTTATAGTTGAATAAGGACTAGTACCAATATATTGTTGTACCGCAGTATTTGTTGAAGTAGTTATTACTGGAATATTACTTGCAATAGCTGGTACTAAATTTTGTATTCGACGTAATGCTGTTGACGCTCTTGTTATATCATTGATTAGATAAGGTTGAGCTGTTGCGGCTTGAACAATAGTACTACGTAACTCGTCACCAACTAATGCAGTATCTTGTGGAATTACAATAGGACCGTATTCGTTGAATGTGCCTGTTTTCAAATAAATTGAAGTATGTGGGCGTTGAGTTTGTGGAATATTTGCATATGTTCCAGCTGATAACGCAGTAGTTACGATTCCTAATAAATTTTGTGAAAGAGTTAGTGCACCAGATTCAATATTAGATGTCAATACCGATGTTGTATTTTGTACAGCTTGATTAGCCAAAGGAATTCCTTGTATAGTTTGGTAACTATATAAAGGAGGAGTGTTAGTCAACGCAGCTGTGAACAATGTATTTTGCAAATATTGAAGACTTGCAACCCACACATTTATTTCATATGTTGCATTAGTAGTAATCAAACTAGTCAATGTTGAGAAGAAAGTCTGTGTAGCTGTTACACAATATAAATTTCCCCCGTGCGTTAAGTCAAAGATTACTCCATCAATTAATGTTCCGGCATCTCTTTCAGCTTTTGAAACTGTATAATTGAAAATTGCTGTGCCAGCTGTACTACTACCGCCTGTAATTGGCAAAGGCGATCCACTCTTATAACTAGTGCTTATAGTAAATGTAGTAGATGACGTAATTGTATTAACATAATAGATAGTACCAGGTATTATTTGACTAACAATAGCTGTTGAAAATGTAATTGGCATGCCATAATACATGTTTGCTGTTGTTGTTTGACTAGTTGTACTAGTTCCGCCTACAACAAATGTATTTCCAGATGCACTAGATCCTGTGATGTTAAATGAATACTGTGTTGTTATCCAGTAGGCTACTTCTTTTAACATAAATTGTTTGTTGGCTTTTAAGGCTGCGCCAGCATTTATGTTCAAATATCCATCTTCTATTTGTTTGGCTGCAAACGCTACAGTTGCCCATGGTTTGTCTAAACTTTGTCCTTGACTATTTCCAACAACATCGGTGCCAGTTGAAGCAACATATACTACGTTTTGTAATAATCCATAATATTGCCACGCAGGTGTATTACCGCTTACACGTAAAATTTGTCCGTCAGTACCAATAGGTAATCTAGTTGCACCATTATTACCAAAATATACCATATCACCAGTAGTGGTCAATACACCACCATTGGCACCTTGTGCTAACAAATTCCAATAAGTTGCGTTTACATCGCTAACTGGATCGTTAGTACTTAATATACCTACGTGAGAGCTAACACAAATATAACTACTATTGCTATAGTAAACAGCATCGCCTACAAGATAAGTTGTACCATTACACCATGTAACTGCAAACCCGCTAGTAACATTTATTGTTGATATTGCGCCAGATGAAACTGAACCAACAGTTAACAATAAATCATTTGCTGGGCTTAATCCACCAAGGTTAGTTCCTAGAATTTTAATTGTGTTGTTGGCGGCATATCCACTACCTGATGCACCACTATGTACTATTGCTGAATAAGTAGTACCAGTTAATGTTATATCAAACAATGCACTAGAACCAGTTCCAATAACATTAATTCCACTTACTGAAGTATAAGTTGTAGATGTAGGTTGTGCCCAACGAATACCAGGATTTAATTGTCCCCAATTTGCATTTGTACTAGATGGCTGAGAACTAGTATTATCTGCAATAGCTACATAAGTAAATCCGCCTAAAGTTACTACACTTCCTATTTTGTATTGTGTACCAGTGACCCATGCACCTGAATAAACTAAACCAGTTGTAAAAATTTGCCAATAAGTAGGAGAAGTGCTTGGAACTTGCCCAATATTATCTAAGATTGCAGTATAAGTATATCCGCCATATGTAACTAAATCACCAACAGCATAGTTTAATGCGTTACTCCAAGAATTTTCAAACTCTAAACCATTAACAAAAATATTAAAGTTAGTTGTATTAATGGTTAAACCAGATGAAGTATGAGGTGTTACACAAATCCATATATCGGCGCCATATTTTACAAGATCATTTAATTTGTAACGTGTATTAGTGGCCCATGCACCTAAATAGTTTAGGCCAGCATTGAATGGTGTCCAGTAGCTTTGATTTGCTTCAAGTCCTAGTGTTGCAGTACTAGCAGATACGTGTGCAGTAGTACAAACATAAGTAACACCACCATAATAAATTAAATCATCAATTTTATATTTTGTGCTAGTTGTCCATTGTCCTGCCCAATTAAGATTAGAAGCAAATGCTGTCCAATCATTAATTTGACTTTCTAAATAACCTGTACCAGAAACAGTTCCAAATGGACTTGTTGCAGTATATGTACCTGTTAATGCAAAAGTTAATGTAGTAGAATTACAAGATATTACTGTATATGTACCTGCAATAGTATTAACTGTACCGCTAGTAGAAGTAGGAGTAAATCCAGCTAATGTAATAGTTTGTCCTACGACAAATGGAGCACCATTTGCTTGAGTGGCATATGTAAGAGTTGCTGTACCTGAACCGTTTGTTGTCAATGAAGTTGCGGTAAGTGTTAAAGTAGAAGCAACACTAGTATTTGCTGTAGTACATTGATAAACAGTTCCACCATATACTACTAAGTCACCTGGATTATATAAAGTAGCATTAGACCAAGTTCCTCTCCAGGACTGTCCGTCTGCAATTAAATTCCATTTAGTTGTACCTGCAGGACCTGCTAAATCAGTTGCAAATAAAGAAGAACTTGTATTAGCTATTACACAAATATACGTCTTTCCACCATTAGTTACAACATCATCTACGACATATGCGTAGTTAGCTTGCCAAGCCCCTTGATAAACAAACTTAATTCTACCTAATTTGAATTCTGCCATTTTATATCATCCTCTGATAGTATTTATCTTATTAATTTTCTTGAGTTTCAAACTGTTATGATCTATGGAAGGAATTTCTTGCAAAGAAATCTAGTGCTGCCATATTACCGTCGACACCTTTTTGATTTATATAAACTTTTGATGCCATTTTGATCGAAGATCCTGTCACACCGTTAGGAATTGACGATAAAATAAAGTTAGGATTTCCAACTTCAACTGTACCTGCAATAAGTGTACCGGTAAATGTATTTGCACCACCTTGACTTAACCTACTAGTGATATAAGATTTAATAGCTTTTTGTGTCGGAAGTACTGCATCTGAATTAGCTGTAAATGCAGGATCAGTACTGAATCCAGTAATAATAACCTGATTACTACCAACTGCTAATCCTCCTAAACTCAATTGTGACAAACCTATCAATCCAAACTGAGTTGCACTAAGCGTTACAGTACCAGTTGATTGCTCAACTCCGAATAAACTACCAACTGCAAAGTTACCGTTCTCATCAGTACTTACATAAAATACGTGACCTTGATTAACTTCAACGGCTTCATTTCCAATGATTGCATTATTTTCATTTACATTTGGATAACTAGAATTAATCAAATTTCCAGTACCGATAGATAAAAAGTCATGATTGGTCAATCGGCATTGGCTATACAGTGCTCGAACAGAGAACGGTGTTCCATTTGCCGGACTATTTACAGTTGTCATTGCTGGAGATATTTGAATATTTGCTTCGATAAACGGAGCAACTGTTCCAAACACCGCATATGCACTTGTTACCTTATAAACTTGGCTTACACCTGAAATAATAATGTTACTACCAACTGCTGGTACAGTATTCAAATTATTACAAATAATCTGATAACCAGTTTGATATGTATCAGCAAAACCGTTTCCTAAAATTGCAATGTTTGTAGATGTTGTATTATAACCTACTCCTCTGTTTACAAATGTCGGATTACTTAATGTTCCGTTACTTAGTCTGGCATTTACCAAACAAGAAATTTGCGCATTAAAATCTGTAAATGTCACTGTAGGGGAAGACAAATAGTTAGAACCAGTTTCCCATTGTGTTACTCTACTTATAATCGTTGATGTAACTTGTGCTCTGCCCTGTCCTCTAATACCTTCGTAAATTACTGTGGCATTTCCTGTAATAGATCCGGTTGAACTCAATGTTGGGAATAATCCTGCGTTACTTGCATTAAATCCAAATGCTATTGCCGCGATATTTCCATACGATAATGTTCTTTGATACCAATATACACCGCTATCGCTGGAGTATTCAGTAGTTCCAGAAGATTGAACAGCAACAAATGCTCCTTGACCGTAAGCAATAGATGTTGCTGATAAGTAGGTTAATCCTTGACTCCAATTAACTCCATCAAACGAGTATGCTGGATATAATCCTATTCCGCTTTGAACAGCAACAAATCTACTATTACCCCATGCAATTCCTGTATAATTAGGAGTACCGCCTAGTGCAAATGTTAACCCTACAGGCGAACCTGCTGTAGTTGTATTAATTGCAGTAAATGTAGGATAAGTCGATGACAATGTAAATTGTGTAGCACCGTTTGAGGTACTATACACAAAATAATTTCCATTTTCTACTGCACCTGTACCAATGTTTGTTCCGGTAATGACCATTGTCTGTCCTGGTACAATTAATATTGGACTAGTTGAACAACTAAATGCTCCACCGCTACTAGCGATTGTTACACCGGTTAGTAATGCAGAATTTGTTGGAGCTTGCCCTTGTACCCATATATTACCATTAGTACTGCTAGCAGTAGTGCCGTCTGACGCAATAGCTATGAATATTCCGTTTCCGTATGCTAGATTACTCCAGAATTTAGTTGTTAACAATCCAGTTGAACTAGCTGTCCATGTATAGCCAAAGTTAGTGCTATATGCAGCAGGTCCTACAATGTTAACAATAGCAAAAGTTGTGCTTGCTGTAGCAATACCTGACACCATTATCCAATTGTTGTATGTTGGATTGTAAGCAGCATCTGCCCATTGTTGCACACTTGGCATAGGTGTTAGTAACCAATTAATACCGTCAACACTGGTTGCACTAGATTGTGCAGTAGTTGCTCCTGGATTCTGCGCCAAGTATTGACCGTTTCCATAACGAATATTTTGCCAGTTAGGAGTTGCGACTCCTGTTAATACTGCACTTGTAGTACTAGTCCATGTATAACCGTTTGAAGTTATGGCAGTGGCACCATTTTGTGCAAGTGCTACGAATATACCATTAACTGGATCGAACGCAACACCGGTCCATATTGCACTTACTGGTAATGTACTTGCTGTCCAAGTAGTACCTGTGACTAAACTATAAGCCGCCGCAGTACTTGCAGTTGTTCCGCCTGATACAACTAACCATATACCGTTACCGTATGCAATATTAGTCCAATTTTGTGTAGATGGCAAAGAATATGTAGTCCATGCTAATCCATTATTTGTACTAACTTCGATAGATGCCGTACCATAACCAGCAGTCGCATATGTACCTAACCCATTAGCTACAACAGATTGGAAATTACCTGCTGATAGATTCATAGTACCACCTGTTAACCAAGTTGCACCTGTAGTAGTATACGCACTAACTGGTGCACCACTGGCCGCTGCACCTACTGCAACAAATGTCGAAGTACTTGCATTATAAGCCAAGTCTTGCCAAGTATACGATGAACTTAATGTAGTTCCGTAACTCCATGAGCTGCCATTGCCAGAAGTATATGCAGTTATACCATTTTCACTTATTGCAATAGTTAAACCATTACCGTTTCTAACAGCAATCCATTTAGCAGAAGAAACTGTAACTGGTGTTGATGTAGTTTGTGTCGAATCTGTTGCTATTGCTACAAATATTCCATTACCATATACAACAGTACTCCATGTATAGTTTGCAGGTAAGTTAGATGTATACCAACTTTGTCCAGCAGAATTTGAATACATTGCTACACTGGTATTAGTATTGTTTGTGCCAACTGCTACCCAATAAAAATTACCAAATGCAAGACTTGCATAAGTTGACATACTAGCTGGCAATGCTAACTGTGTCCAAGTTAATCCTGTAGTAGAGACAGCACCAATTTGACCCATATTTGGAATTGCCATAAACATATTATTACCATAGGCAATTGATTTCCAAACTGCGGCACTTAATGGTGAAGATACCGTGGAAGTCACTTGTGACCATGTAGGTAATGAATATGTCACTCTAGGTTCAATATAGTAAATTGACTGGCTATCTAAAGCAACTGCATTAGGAGTACCTGGGTTAAAGTTATCCCATCCGCAGGCACCCATCTGCATAGTTCCTGTACTACTAACTAGTGTTATTGGAGTTCCTGCGATAGCTGTTCCTACTGATATTGTAGTAGGAGAACCAGGATTAATAGCTGTAATATAATAGCGTGTATATGAATTAACACCACCAATTAATGACAATGAAAAAGTTCCCGTCATTGTACTAATATTACCAATTGTATTTGTTACCGTAATTCTTGGCCCTGTTGACTGCATAGTCATAGATCCTGAACCACCACCTAATGCATTTGGTATACCAGCTGTTCTTACATATATTTGTCCAGTAGCATTAACTAAATTCACTGGGTTAATACCGTCAGTTGATATTTGTATTTGATTAGTAGATGTATTTGGATTTAGAATATAGTATACTGTTTCTCTTTGAATACCGCCAAAATTACTGTTAGCTGCAATACCACTAAAAATAATTGGTTGCCCTGATACAAAGTTTGCTACAGATGTTGAAATCTGAATTAAGTTTGTACTAAAGGTAGTATAAGTGGCAGTTGTACGTATTAAGTTAGATACTATTTGGAAGTTTGAACCATCGATAATATTACTAATATAGTAAGCAGTATTTGTTAAAATAGCAGCATCAAAAGTATTACCAGTAAACACAACAGCATTTAATGGTATTAAATTTGATGTACTGGATACTTGAATAGTATTTGTCGATCCGCCAATACTAGATGTTGCAGTTAATGACACTAACGTAGACGACACAGTAAAATTAGATGAATCTATAATATCATTAATGTAATAGTTTGATGCAAGTGTTAATCCACCTAATGACACACCTGTAAATTCAATAGGTATACATTGAATCATATTAGATGTACTACCAGTCAAATATCCAGAATAACTAGGATATGTAATAGTCATTGTTATTCCAGCACCACTTGACACAGTACTCAACTGAATAGCTTGTCCACTTAAAGTAGTTGCAATCTGAATACTTGTGTTATTAATATTAATAATGTAATAAACAAATCCTGGAGTAATAGCAAATCCAGCTCCAGTTAATACTGTAAACACAATAGGCATGTTAAGGAATAACGGTGCAGGATTAGTCACTTGAATAGTATTAGTGGTACCTCCTACCGTTGATGTTGCAGTTGTTGTTCCTAACGATGCGTTAGTAATTGTAGTGTTAAAATATGTTGGAACAAATTGTACTGGTTGATTAATATAGATTCTACTAATATCAGTATTATTTGCAAGTGTTAACAAATTATTTGCGGCAGTAGAACTATAAGTAGCTGTGTTAATTGTTATAGTATCAACACTTTCTTTAAGAACTAGTGCAGTTCTTGCCGGAATGCCGTGCGTATCAGTCACTCCTAATTTATTATAATATCCAATCCAGCCATACTGACCAGCACCTGTACCAGATTGAATTAGTACACGCATATTGATATAGTTATAAGTTCCTGCATCAGAATTTGATAATTGAACGGAATAAAAATCTCCACCTTGTGCATTGGCAGTATTAGTTGCATACCCTGAACCACCTGTATATCCATTGCTATCTGTAATAATTCTAGTATTAAATACTGCTTGGCTTCTGTTTTCATCGCCTGTTAATTGAGCACCTGAACCCGCACCTGTAACTTCATAGTTTGCATAAGCTGTATACATTCCTGTTGTAGTTTGAAGATAAAAATCAGGACTATAAGTTGGGCTGGATATTTCTACTTGAGTACCGTATATTACGGTATAAGCATTTGCCACCGGAGCGTTTGCTCCTTGTGGAAATAATTTATATGTTAATGTTGTATTCAACCCAGTAGTATCATTAACAGCAAACCAAACTCGATACCATCCAGCTTGTAATGTTTTTTGTGCGCCATAATTAGTCGGCAATGTACCCGCAGATGTGCTATTTCCTAAGGCAGTACCTGCATATGGTGTTACAACATTACTTGAAACATTATAACTTATACCGCTGACTACAGTAGATGATCCTGAAAATATTGCCTGGATATCCATTGTACTTGATGAACCAGCATAAACATAACAACTTAATGTGTAATTTTGTGTAGTACCTGCAGGCACTATACCAGAAGCTGTAACTGTTAGCAATGTTCCTACTTTTATATTAGCGGCACTAGTAGCTGTATAAGTTCCAATATATGTTAATGGAACATTTCCGCTAGTTAAATTCTGTGCAAGAACAGGAGCAGTTGTACCAAAAGTTCCAGTCCCGGTAGCCAAATAATAGTTTGATGTACTGTATACAGGATTAAAATAATAATAATATGTACCGCTAGTTGCTGGACCACCCGATTGCCAAGCCGACATTGTAACTGTTGCTACTAAAAGTGTAGCATCGTTGGTACCAGCTATACCACCAAAGTTATTTCCAGTAATAGTGATTGTTTGTCCAACAGTATAAATTATACCACCAGTAACAACTGTAGCACTATAACCCAACGGTGATACAGTCATATTAAAGGTAGCACCACTACCTGTACCGTTTGATGTGCCTGTTAAGCCGGTAAAACTATGACCTGTTGGATTAATATTAATACCTTGTTGGATATATCCTGTACCAGGCGTACTTTGTGCGCCAGTTAATAACCATGCTTCTGTATACGTAGTTGGTGCAACTTCATTCTTAATAAACGATACGTTACCATCATTAGTCCACGGTGATGTTAAAAATGCATTACTTTGCGATATCATATTAGTTGCTGGCAGATAATATCCTGATCCAGCATTAATAAAATTCAATTTAATTAGCTGCGCTGCTGTACCAAACGCATCGCTAACACTAGCTTGCACCTGTGTACTTTGATTAAAAATAGTACCTGTTTGTGGTACTTCATTTATATCGTAACCTTCGCTAATAACTCCAAACACACCATACGAACTGTTACCGTTGGCAGCACGAATACGCCCGCCTGCTTCGGCAAAATATCCTGTATAGTTAAAATAACAGAACACACTGATACACTCTGTTAAAGCCTTAGATCCTGTACACCACACACCAATACCGTCACTTAACACCTGTGTGTAATCATTGGAAACCATTGATTTGTTTCCGCCATTATGTAAAGACCCATCAATTTTTAATCCTGAACAGCCAGTACCAAAATTAGTTACGTTTTGCACATATGGGCTACGACGAATAATCCATGCAGTACTATCAGCAGGGCCAAGTCCTGGATATAAACTAGTGTATGCTCCGCCAGTTGGGCGAGCAACCCCATAGGCATCAGCTGCTGATAATTGACCAAGTAAGCCAAAATTTGAAAGATTACGCATAGTAGTACCATTAGTCATGTACCACATATTTTTCAAACAATCACCTGCGTAACATAACAAACTTCCAGTTCCGCCAGCTAATGATACTACACTTCCAGTAGCTGTATATATTTGTCCTATAAGATTAGCACTTGCGTTTGCACTAAGTGTAATAGTAGAATTACCATTTACTGCTTGAGATAATGCAGTTATTGTTATAGTACCAGACAATCCTGCCCCGGTAATAGTCATTCCAACAACTAAATTTGTTATACTACTTACGTTAGTAATTGTATTGCTACCTGTTGCAACAGTTCCTGTAAATGTCTGGGTCGCAGCATTCAAAATTTTGAAAGAATTAGATGTTATAGAACTACCTTGTATATAATATGTTTGACCAGGAACAATATTATTGTCAAATGCTGTACTAGTATTATTAAGATAAGGAGTAATAAATTGTATTGGCATCTGATCTGTTAGCCCGGTAGTAGATGTTACTGTGACAACATTTACTCCTAACGCATTTGTAGCAGTTGCATAAAATTCAAAACTAGTAGCGGGTTGAACGGTAGTGCTGCGCAATTCGTCTCCTACTATTGAAACATTTTCTGGAATTAAAATTGGTAAAGATTCTCTATATGTTCCTGTTTTTATATTGATAATTGCAGTTGTTCCTGAATTACTTGCTGGGACCAAATAAGTATTAAGATTAGTCAATGCTGTAAGCACAATACTCATCAATGAAGTAATTTCTAAAACTGTTCCATTATTTGCTGATGTTCCGGATGTTACTTGAGAGATAAAATTAACACCAGTAACTCCATTTAATGTTTGATAACTAGTTGCAGGTGCCGTTTGAGCAACAGCACTTAACATTAATGATTCTAAATATGTCAATGCCGGAGCAAAGTAAGGTATTGATGATTCAACTATAGAGTTAACTATCTGAGTTTGGCTACCGTAGAAAAAATAACTTAATGTAGCTGCTACAGTTTGACTATTACCGCCACGTTGCATATCGTATATAACGGCATCGATAATCTGTCCTGCATCTCGTTGAGTTTCAGTAGGATCAAACAAACTAGAAGAACTAAATGGACTATTATTTTGTGCGCATTGGTACAACATCCACTGATACATTTCTGTAATCATCCATGCTTTGTTTTTAGCTAATAAAACAGTGGAATTAGGAAAATATAATCCTGTAGAAATATAATTACATGCATATTTTATTGTTTGGAAAGGCAGATCCCATGATGTACCGTGGAATGTGTCATCAACTCCTTTATAAGTATCGACATAATATACAGCTGGAACTACGTTTATTTGTTTCCAGTTTGGTAAATTTGTAGATCTATTAACTCTTAGGGAATATGTGTTATTTCCAATCGGGATTCTAGAATACTGAGGACCTGTAGCAAATGTTTCCATGTCACCGTATGTGTCCATAGAATTAATTAAAGCGTGAGATACTAATATTATCCAGTAAGAATTAGTAATATCATTTGTTGGATTAACATTACTATTTTCTTGTACGCAACTATATGTCTGGTTAATCCATACAACTTGATCACCAACATTGTATTGTGTTGAAGCATTCCAAAATCCTAACCATGCACCGCCTGGTATTAATAATTTCCAATAAGAAGCATTGATACCTCCAAAAGTAATAACTTGACCGTTAATTAGTGATCCATTCGGAGCTCTATCTAATGTAAGTGTAACACCGTCGTTAGAAACTGCTGATATATATTGACCAATAGTAAAGCCTACTCCACTTACAATCATACCAGGTAATAGCCCCGATGTTGAACTTACAACCAGTGTAGTTCCAGAACTGCCCATTGCAGTATATGTTGCAGTAGCTGTAAAAGAATTAGGATCTTGTGAAATACTATTAGTAGTAGCTTCGTACAACACACCGTCTTTGTTTACTACATCACCAGTTACATATTGATTATTACCAGACCATGCTCCTTTAATGTTATAACCAACATTAAATTGACCCCAATTAGTAGGATTCAAACTTGGAATATTATTAAGATTATTTACAGTCTTTCCTACATATGAAGTTCCGCCATAAATTATCACATCTCCTATTTGATAAACTGTACTGCTCGACCAAACTAAATCAAAATCTTGACCAGGAATATATACTGCCCAGTTAGCTACATTAAAACTTGCACCACTATTAAATCCTGCAGGATTAGTTGCTATATAAATGTTGGCATTTAATTTTACTAGATCATTAAGTTTATATCTATAATTTTGTTGCCAAGGGCCTAAATAGTTTACACCATTGAAATATACACTCCACGATGATTGATTAGCTTCTAAACCTAGAGCAGTATTTGCTGCAGAAGTATGGCTAGTTGTACATTTATAAGTTATACCACCGTATGTTGCAAGTTGCCCAACGGTATATACAGTATTAATAGTCCATGCTCTAACCCATGTTTCTTCTTGTAAATATATTGCCCAGTAATTGTTATTGAAATCGTTAGAAAATACAGAACTAGTATTAGGTGTTGTACAGATGTAAATGTTGCCGGCATAGGTAACTATATTATTAAGACTATAAAATGTTCCAGTAGTCCAAGTACCTAACCAAGAATTTCCCACAGTCATCTGCAACCAATAAGGGTTTGGTTGAGCGTACAAATCGTTATAGAAATTTGTGCTAGATGTATTACCTATTAAACAAACAAATGCTTGCCCGCCATAAGATACTACACTATCTTGTATAAATGCAGTGTTAGGAGCCCAAGGTCCTACCCAAGTATATCGTAGTTTACTAAGTTTGAATTCTGCTGACATGTTCTATTCCTGTTTACGTTGTTGAAATTATTTGGTATGATTGATAAGTGTATACTTGATTGATGCGAACAACTAGTTCTCCAGAACTATCTATATAGTAATAGCAATTTTTGTTATCCCATCTATATTGATCAAAAACTAAGTTAGGATATGGGCGACTATGATTAGTTGCAAGACGTCCATCGAAAAAGTCGACACCGTATTCAAAACTTTCAAAATTATTTGTACCTGCACCGGGATTATTTATAGTTAAACTTCCTGTGCTGGTTAATTGATCGGCTTTGTAAAAATACAAAGTGCCATCAGGGTCTGATCTTGATAAAGCATAAAAGTATCTCGGGTTACCTTCGCCCAATAAATCACTTAAATTAAATTCATTACCTGCATAATATGACATATTTTTATCCTTTAACTAATTTCAACCCAACTCATAACTAAATCCATACTGGTAGTTACGTTTGAATAAATGATAACATTTGTAGATGGCGCTAATATTAATTTTTCTCCGCCTGATACTATTCGTAAACTAGTGTTTGATGGAATTGTAACATTTTGAATATAGTATGCCGTTGTACCAGCAATCGTATCTTGCAATTGTATACTAGCTTGAATAATACCAGAAGTTGTGTTGGTCAAACTTAACCCAATAACAGTTGTTGTAGCTGCTGAATTTGTTTGAAATAACGGAGTTGTTGAAGTTCCTAACCCTGTCGATAATTTGTTTCTAAATAAGGTTGCCATTTTTTATCCTAATGATAATACTAAACCCAATGCAATATCGGTTGCTTGCGAAGTTGTTACACCGCTAGCTGCACCAGCGACACTAGTCCAACTAGTGCCATTATAAATTTCTACATACATGTAATTTGGATCATTATTAAATCGCATCATACCAGTTTCAGTGTATAACAATGATGGATAATTTGTAGTATTACCTACTGGTATCACAACACCGTATGTGCCGGCAAATTGAACATATCCAGAGCCTAATGACTCTGTAATAGTTGTAGGAGTAGAAACTGTTTGTGCAGGTGTTACATAATAAGTTCCAGTACTGCCAGTAGTACCAGATGCTTGCAAGGTTATAATTGTTCCAGATGCTATTCCACTTCCACTAATTATATTTCCTGTAGTAATTGTTCCAGAACTTACAGAAGATACTGTTAATAAAACAGGAGTACTTGTTATAGATTCACTAGCAACAGGTGCTGCATACGTAATATTTATTGTCCAAGAACTAGACGAACTTGTACCAGTTCCTGATATATTTGATACAATATAAGTACCTGAAAGAATACTATTTCCACTTAAAGATTGACCAATAGCTAATCCAGTTCCGCCTACGCCAAACGGAGACAAATTACTGTATGTTACTGAACCACTTCCGCCTTGAGATAATGTTTCATTATCACTAGTATCAATTAAATAATTTTCACTATTTGTAACAAGCAACAATATTTTTGTGCCAGTAACTGAAGTAAGTTCTCCTGTTGGAACTATAAACGATGGTTGAGTTGGGTCATATTCTGCTGTACCTACTACCATTCTTAAATTAGTTAATTCGCCTGTGAATAAATTTGTGCCAGC
>Ga0164297_10001155_pt1 | contig 28776 bp, 21 predicted proteins | sample GEODES058metaG_FD_113539 | JGI IMG/M metagenome (GOLD analysis project Ga0164297, IMG submission 113539) | Dystrophic lake water microbial communities from Trout Bog Lake, Wisconsin, USA - GEODES058 metaG | ecosystem: Environmental > Aquatic > Freshwater > Lake | place: USA: Trout Bog Lake... | reverse complement strand
GCGTAGCGAAGACGACAATGCTGGGCCAGCAGAATCTGCGCATCAGCACTGATGTATTCCGCTCTGCCATTGACTACAAACCCTTTGAGCGCACCAAGATTACGCTTGAAACGGAAATCACCCACCTGAAGAACAACACGTCGGACCAGATTGATCCCTCGATGTTCAATGTTCAGGAAGCCAATGGACAAAAGGTGGCGACTGGCATGTATAACAGCGGCCAGCCGGCGGTTTCCACATCTACCACCACCAACTCACTCATCACCGGCGAGCTTGCTTCGACCAATGGCGTTACAACCCCTGGCAAGTACTACTGGTTCAACAACAACATCTATAACCAGGCCAGTGATTGCAACCTGTCGTCGATGGCAAACCAAGCTATTCTGTTTACGGCGGCCGGCAGTTCCAACCCGAGCGGCCTGCCTACCATTGACCCGGCCTGCGATGTGATTCAGAGCCTGACTCGCACCATGCCGACGCGGAGCTTCTTCCCGACGGAGATGTTGAAGCTGCAAAGCAGCAGCATCAAAAACATCACCATGAACAGCATCTTCCGCTACACGGAAGGCCGCACCAACATGCCGAACCTGACGGAGAGCTTCCAGGGTCTCAACACTGCTGTCCGCACTGAAGTACTCACAGCTTGGGCACGTGCCAAACGGCGTGATGTTGGCGTGGACTACTCCATTACCTGGCAGGCATTGAAGAAGCTGAGCTTCAGCGATTCAATAAGCCTGAAACAGGCAGCCGAACCTGGCTGGTACAACACCACCAACATCAAGTACAGCACAGCGACCACGACAGGCAGCGAAACCATCAATGCCCCGCTGCTGGCGCCTGTTACCACGGCGTATGCAGCGTCACCTTCCACTGGCTACTACGGCCAGCGCATCCTGACCAACAACCTAGTTGCTGCGTACGAAATCAGCCCGCGTGCAACTACATCCATCACGTGGCGCCATATGACGAACAGTATCGTCTATCAAGCTGCCACCAACGCACCGACGCTCATCACGGAAGATGCCGGCATCTGGGCACTCGACCTGCGCCCCACCGACAAGTGGACCATCAACGGATCGGTAGAAGCCAGCTATGACAACAACGTCTTCACGGCGTTGGAGCCACGCGAAATGCAGCGCTACCGCATGCACACACGCTACAAGATCAACAACTGGGCAACCGCCACGTTGAGCTACTCTGAGCGTGATCGCTACAACAACACCAACAACACCGGCACCGCATCAGCGGTTGGTCCCCTGCAGCATGTGGACCAGTCCCGCTACATCGGTGGCGCGCTGGCAATGTATCCCAACGAGCACTACGGCGTGGACCTGAACTATGGTTACTCGTATGTGTATACATCCACCAATGCGAACTTCGATGCCAACGGCAATTTGGGACCAAACTGCCCCGGAACAACAACGCCGGGCGGCATCTGGTGCGCAACCGATTGGATGTCTGCACCGACCAACTTCACCTCGGTGAGCTTCTTTATCTCTCCGAACAAGCACTTCAAATCGAACCTCGGCTACCGGTTGAGCGACGTCAGCGGCAAGCAGATCCAGTACAACCCTCTGCAGGTCAATGGCTCACTGAACTCGGCATACTCCTCTCCGTACATCAACGCAACCTGGATTACGAATGACAAGGTTGAGTGGAAGGCTGATTACCACTTCTACGACTACGGCGAAGGTGGCCCGGTTGGACCGACTGCACCGCGGAATGCACGGGCAAATGTTGTTACCGTTGCAATGAAATATGCGTTCTAATGGGCTGCATGCAGCCAGCAAGATAGACCGTTTTCCAAGGAGCTTATCGTGAAACTGAACATGACAATCGCGGCAGCTACTGTACTGGCTGCATCACTCGTCACCCCGGCATTTGCACAAACTTCCGGAGCTGACATCTACAAGAGCAAGTGTCAGATGTGCCATCTGGCGGACGGAAGCGGCAACAAGGGTATGAAGGTCACCGCTTTCAGCAAGTCCTCCACCGAGGCGCAGTTGACCCTGGCGACAAAGAACGGCGCCAGCAACGGCAGCATGAAGATGCAAGGTTACGCCGGCAAATTGACAGATGACCAAATCAAGGCTGTGGTCACCTACATCAAAACACTTGCCAAGTAACATCGACTGTGACGAGGCCGTCTTCGAAGTGAAGACGGCCTCGCTGCAAACAGCCCCAACTATCGTTTGATTCACCGGACCGGACATGCTTGCTGACCTGACCGGAGATCAAGTCCACTACAACCACAACTTCAACCCATAGGAGCCAACCTTGAAATTCAACCTCACAGTTGCAGCAGCCTCTCTACTTGCAGTTTCACTCGCCACTCCGGCGTTTGCACAGACCTCTGGTGCCGACGTTTACAAGAAGTGCCAGGGATGCCATGGAGCCACAGGCGCCGGCAATGCAGGCATGAAAATCGCATCCTTCAAATCACCCGCTGTAGTAAAGGAATCAGATGCAGCCCTGACCGCGACCATTAAAAATGGCGGCGGCGCCGGCCCCATCAAGATGCCCGCCTACGCCGGCAAGCTTTCTGATGACCAGATCAAAGCAGTCGTGGGCTACATCCGCACACTGCAAAAATGATTTATTGAAAGAGGTACGACATGGATGGGTCTTGTAACTATCAGGGAGATTGGAAACGATTCTTTCTCTTCTGCGGCACTAAGCCAGTGAAATTGTCGGCGACAGATGCGGGGACCGAATCCGCAGACCTGCCAAACAATCACACAGGAAGATACCTGACCACCCATGGGTCGGCATTAACCTCAACCGGCAACTCCCTGCTGCTCTGGAAAACTCTGGTGCTCGGGATTGCCGGTATACTTTTGTTTCTTACACCAGTCCAGAAGCTGCACGCACAAACCGACTGCCTCTCCTGCCACGGCGATACCACCATGCAGGATGCAGCCGGCCACAATGTAGGCGTTAATGGTGACACCTTCAAAGCCAGCGTGCATGGCGGTCTGGCCTGCAAGGACTGCCACACCAACATCAAAGCGTATCCACATCCGGACAAGGTAGAGCCCGTCAAGTGCGTGGCCTGCCACGCGGATGAAGTAGCCAACAGCGCCGGCAGTGTTCATGCCTCTGTACCCGGACATACCTGCGCCAGCTGCCACGGCGACATCCATGCCGTCTTCCCCAAAGGTGATCCGAAGTCCAATGTCTATCCGCTGAATGTTCCCCGCACCTGCGGTACATGCCACGGCGATGCCAATGTATCCAAGCAGCATTCGATGACGAATGTGTATCCGGCATACATGGACTCGATTCACGGATTTGCATTGAGCAAGGAAGGCCTGCTGGTCTCGGCCAACTGCACCAGTTGCCACGGCTCGCATCACATCCTGAGCCACAATGACCCGCAAAGCCCGACCAACAAGGCCAATATTCCCGCGACCTGCGGTACATGCCACGCCGGTGTGGTTACGGACTACATGGCGGGCGTACACGGAAAAGCCATTGCAGCCGGAAACATGAAGGCCCCGGTTTGCACGGACTGCCATACTGCACACGCAATTTCTCAGCCGTCGACAGCACTATCCACACCACTATGCGGATCCTGCCACGCTGACAAACTGACCACCTACCGTGACACCTTCCACTCGCACGTCAGTTCATTGGGAACATATGTGGAAGTGGCGCGTTGCTCGGATTGCCATGGCTCGCACGAGATCCTGCCAGCATCGGATCCCCGTTCGCCCGTCGCGCCGCAGAACCTGATTACGACCTGCGGCAAGTGCCACCAGGGTGCCAATGCCAGCTTCGTGCAGTATCAACCGCACGCCAACCCACACAACCGCCACCAGAGCCCGATACTTTGGTTTATCCAGTTCGCAATGGGCATGCTGCTTCTCGGAACGATGTCGTTCTTTGTGCTGCACACCGTACTCTGGTTTATTCGCTCGGAAGTTGAACGCGCGAAACGTGGATCGGCGAAAGGAGAAAAAGATGTCTAATGTGAAAAGCTCTGCCGATGAAATTGCGGTGCACGGCCAGGAATCGGAACGCTATTACACCCGCTTCAACGGGCTGCAAAAATGTCTGCACACGGTGCTGTTTATCGCCTTTCTGGGATTGGCGGCAACCGGTCTGCCAATGCGCTTCAGCACAAATATATGGGCGCAGAAGTTTGCGCTCTACAGCGGCGGTTTTGGCGTGCTGCTGTGGGTCCACAAAATCTGCGGTGTTGCCCTGACCATCGCCTTTCTGGTGAACCTGAAGGACCTGGCAGAACGTGTGCTCATCAAGAAGGAAAAAGGCATCTTCTGGGGACCAACCTCCATGGTGCCAAACTTCAAAGATGCCGGCGACATGCTGAAGAACTTTGCATGGTTTGTCGGCCTCGGCGAGAAACCGAAGATTGAACGCTACGCCTATTGGGAGAAATTTGATTACTGGGCGGTGTTTTGGGGCGTTACGATCATCGGCAGCTCAGGCTATGCCATGTGGTTCGCACCGTTCTTCGCACGCTTCTTGCCCGGATGGGCGTTGAATGCGGCGCAGATCATCCACAGCGAAGAGGCCCTGCTGGCAGTGATGTTCATCTTCTCCATCCACTTCATCAACGCGCACCTGCGCCCCGACTGCTTCCCCATGGACATGGCCATCTTCACCGGAAAGATTACGGAAGAAGAGTTCAAGACACGCCATCCACAGGAATTTGAGCGGTTGAAGGCCGAAGGCAAACTGGATGAAAAACTTACCACCAAACCTGAAAAATCGCTGATTGTCCTTAGCCAAGTCATCGGATTTCTGGCGATTGCCGTGGGACTGATACTGCTGGTCTTGACGGTGGTTGCATATTTCAGGGAGTAGAATTCTTAGCCTGAGACGGGGCCGCCGCAAGTCGGCCCTGTCTTATAACCCAACACAGCACGCAACCAGTACGAGAAACAAAAAAGAACCAGAATCCCACCCTCGAGGCATGTATTGTGACATTTTTTGGAAAAATTAAAGAGCAGTGGCTGCAACCTTTTCTGTACCTTGGCAGGAACGTAATCAGCCTTATCGGTGGCGCGCTCACCACCTCAACCGCATTCATCATGATTGGCTTCTGGGTGATCGATATATTTGGTCACGGAGGCTCAAACAATCCTTACCTGGGCATCATTATTTTCCTGATTCTGCCGGGCTTATTTGTACTGGGCCTGTCGATGATTCCCATCGGCATCTATATCCGGCGTCGCGATTTGCTGAATGCCGGTCAGCTGCCCTCCATCTATCCCGATATTGACTTCGGCGACCCGCTGTTTCGTCATGCGCTCGACTTCGTCATTATCGCGACCTTCATCAATTTTGTGATTATTGGTGTGGCCAGCTACCGCGGCGTTTCCTATATGGAGTCTCCGAGTTTCTGCGGGCAGGCCTGCCATGTCATGAATCCGGAGTGGACCGCGTATCAGGTTTCTCCCCACTCGCACGTGGCCTGCACGGAATGCCATGTGGGCAGCGGGGCCGCCTCCTTCGTTCGCGCCAAAGTGGAAGGTACCCGCCAGCTGGTGGAAGTGGTTCTGAACAGCTATCCGCGTCCCATCCATGCACCGCTGAATGGTTTACGTCCGGCAAGAGAAACTTGCGAACAGTGCCATTCACCGGAGCATTTCACTGGTGAAAAACTGTTGGTGAAGACCGCCTTTGCGGATGATGAAAAGAACTCGATGACCAAATCCATCCTAGTGATGCATTTGGGTGGCGTCGATTCCCTGTCCCGCCAGAGCGGCATTCACGGACACCATCTGAACCACTTCGAATATGTGGCCAGTGATTCCAGCGCGCAGACCATTCTTGAAGTGGATGCACGCGGCGCGGATGGCAGCGTTACCCAATACATCAGCGCAGATGCAAAAGGCCCGGTGCAAGGCGTACGCCGCACCATGGACTGCATGGATTGCCACAACCAGGCGACCCACGTATTCCAAACCGCCGGCGAAGCCGTGGACGAAGCGATGACCAGCGGCAGCCTGAGCGCCGACCTTCCCTTCGCACACAAACAGGGTATGCAGTTGGTCCAGACAGAGTACAAATCACAGGATGAGGCCGCTGCGAAAATCAAGTCTGGTTTTGAAGACTTCTATCGCACGCAATATCCTGACGTCTGGAACACGCAGCGCGACAAGGTTGAGCGGACCGCAGCGGGTCTGGTCACCATCTACAAGCAGAATGTATTTCCTGAGATGCGCGTTACCTGGGGAACCTACCCGAACAACATCGGACACACCAACTTCCCCGGCTGCTTCCGTTGCCATGACGGCAATCACTCCACCAAGGACGGCAGCAAGACCATCAACAACGATTGCGCTCTCTGCCACAACTTGCTGGCTGTGGGCGAAACCAACCCCAAACTGCTGAACGAGATTAACTTCCAGTAAATCTCAGCGGCCGTGCGACGTTCTTACATGGGCGTCGCACGGCCCGCAAACAATCAGTGCGCGCCAATTTGCCTGCATCTAGAGTGTGGGCGATGGCTGTGACCGGCGTGATGGGCGTGATCATCGCATGTGATCTAAATCATTGTTGCCGGACGCGCGCTCAAACATCCTATTATTAGGATTAGGGATGAAAGGATCGCGCAGATGAGTTCCAGTTTTCCAAGCACAAGCAGTGAATTTCCGCAGAGCGGCGACCATGCCAACATGTACCTGCTGCACGCACTGGTGGAGTCACGCAGCAAACACCCGGCGATTCCCGTGGCGGTCTGCTGGCCGCTGAGCACCGTAGCGCTGGCCGGCGCAGTAGAAGCCGCTGAAGCCCACTTGATTGAACCCATTCTTGTCGGCCCCACAAAACAGATTGAAGACCTGGCCGCCGAGATGAGTCTCGACATCAAGCCATACCGCGTCATCAACACCAGCACAGAAGACGAAGCCGCCGCGCAGTGCGTGGAGCTTTGCCGCACCGGCCGCGCTGATGCCCTGATGAAAGGCAGTCTGCATACCGACCTGCTGATGCGTTACGTTGTGGCGAAAGACGCCGGCCTGCGCACCACGCGCCGCGTGAGCCATGTATTTGTGATGGAAGCTCCGCTTTACAACCGCACGCTGCTGATTACCGACGCAGCCATCAATATTTCCCCGACGCTGGAAGACAAGATTGATATTGTGCAGAACGCGATTGACCTGGCCCATGCCTTTGGCATTGCCATGCCGCGCGTGGCCATACTTTCTGCCGTGGAAACGGTGAACCCCAAGTTGATTTCAACGCTGGACGCTGCGGCGCTTTGCAAGATGGCCGACCGCCAGCAGATTACCGGCGGCATTCTGGATGGGCCGCTGGCTTTTGACACAGCGGTAAGCGCGGAAGCGGCTGCAGTAAAAAATCTGAATACGCCGGTAGCCGGTGTGGCAGATATCCTGATGGTCCCCGATCTTGAGTCCGGCAATATGCTGGCCAAGCAGTTGGAGTACCTGGGCGGAGCGCGACTGGCGGGCATTGTGCTGGGCGCCAAAGTCCCCATCATCCTGACCAGCCGTGCCGACCTGCCGGAGACGCGTGTTGCCTCCTGCGCGATTGCCTCGCTGCTGGCCGGAGTGAAGGCCGGGTCGTAACGCATGGATGTGATTCTCGTCATCAACAGCGGATCCTCGTCGCTCAAGCTCGGACTCTTCCGTGCCGAGGCCGACGGCGAGACTCCGCTTGTCATCGCCAAGGCGGAAAGCATCGGCAAGTCTGCCGGTGTGCTGCAGATTAAAGACGGCAGCACCGGTGCCCTTCTGCACAAGGAAACCACCGCCTTCACTTCGCAGATTGACGTTTTCGAACATATCCGCCTACAGTTGGAGAAGTTGCAATTCCCTGCACCGATAGCCGTCGGCCATCGCATTGTGAACGGCGGGCCGCATCTGGTGGCGCACCAGCGAATTACTCCGCAAGTGCTGGAGGAGATGGAGCGTTGCGTGGAGTTTGCGCCACTGCATACACCCTCGGCCGTGGCCCTGATACGACATCTGCAAGAAGACTATCCGCAGACGCAGCAGTTTGCGTGTTTTGACACCGCTTTCCACCAGACGCTGCCCGAATACGCCTACCGCATGCCGATTCCGGAGAAGTACGGCGAGCAAGGCATCAGGCGCTATGGCTTCCACGGGCTCTCCTACGCGTCCATCGTGCATCGGCTGCGGGATGTGTTGCCGCAACGCACTGTGGTGGCTCACCTGGGCGACGGTTCCAGCCTGGCGGCGATTGAGAATGGTCGCTCCGTGGATACAAGCATGGGACTGACTCCGACAGGCGGCATTATGACCAGCACCCGCACCGGCGATATTGACCCCGGCGTTCTGCTGTTCCTGATGCGCGAAGGCAGCAGCCATGAGGCACGGTTAAGTCCAACAGAGTTGGAAGTGGTGGTGAATCAGCAGTCTGGGCTACTGGCTGTGGGCGGCTCCAAAGACCTGCGGGATTTGGAAGCTGCAGCAGTCGGCAGCGATGCCACGGCTGCCGCCAAGGCCCAGTTGGCGCTCAAGATGTACAGCCGCTCGATTGCCAAGACCATTGCCGCCTATGCCGCAGTGCTGGGCGGGCTGGAATTGCTGGTTTTTGCCGGGGGCGTCGGGGAAAACAGTTCGGATGTGCGTAGCCGCGTCTGCGCAATGCTGGGCTTTGCCGGGGTAGAACTGGATGCGGAGAGAAATGCCGCCTCGGCACCGATTATTTCAACGGATTCCAGCCGCGTTGTGGTGCGAATCACACCCAGCGACGAGGAACAGCAGATTGCCCGCTACGTTCGCGAGATGTATGGTTTGCAGAGATGAAAGTCGGGGATTTTCCGCCACCGACAGCGCATCCTAACCGCCGGAAAATACAGCCACTACGCATGAAATCGTAGTGGCAGAAATTCGACGGATGGCATAGTCTAAAGCCATGGCTCCCACACCTCAGAGACAGACTGCGGCAAAATGTATGGAATGCGGACACCGTGAACATCGGTTGTTCTGTAGATTGTCCGGCAATGCATTGCAAATGTTCAGTGACCTCGGTGTGCAGGTTTCCTATCCTGGCCGTGCCATGATTTTTGAAGAAGGCCAAAAGCCGAAAGGCGTCTTCGTTGTCTGCGCTGGACGATTGAAGCTTTCCACCACATCCAAAGAAGGCCGCACGATGATTTTGCGTCTGGCCGGTCCCGGAGACGTACTCGGTCTGACCGCTGCGTTGAACCATACTACGTATGAAGTGACCGCAGAAACTCTGGAACCGTGCCATGTAAAAAGCATCCATCAGGAAGAATTTCAGGAATTCATCACCAAGTACGGCGAAGCCAGCAAGAATGCAGCAGAAACTCTGGCCAAGGAATACCGTGAAGTATTTCTGGATGCACGGCGGTTGGCGCTTTCCGGCTCTGCCGGCGGTCGCCTGGCACAGTTGCTGCTGGAGTGGGGACGCACGGGCAATTGCAATCCGTTGGAGATGCGTTTTACCATGGCGCTGACCCATGGCGAGCTTGCCAGTCTGGCAGGAACCTCGCGTGAAACTGTTACACGACTGCTGAATAAGTTTGAGCGCGATCACTGGATCAAACGCAATGGAGCAACAATTGTTGTACTGAAACCATCTGAGTTAGAACACCTGGCTGACTAATTTCTGCCCCCTTTGAAGAACCGACCGGCCAAAAGACAGGCGCGATGCATGCAGAGACCGACAATCAGCCGCAGGCTCGTCTCTCGGGCCTGAACCACCCACTTGCACGGCTACTGGCCGTCTTCTTCTGGGTGACACTTGCGGCCTATATCGTCGTCAAATTCGACAACAGCTCCAGCGGCGAAAATATTATCTGGATTGCGAACGGCCTCCTGCTGGCCGTCTTGCTGCTGGCTCCGCGCTGGCGTTGGGTGTCTTACTCCGCTGCCGGGTACGCTGCGCTGGTGCTTTCCGGATATCTGACCGGGGCCGCGTGGGGCCGAAACTTCGAACTGCATTTCCTGGATATGGTGGAAGTGTTGACAGCGGCCCTGCTGCTGCGACGCCGCTCCACTGACCTGCCGCAATTTACCAGCCCGTGGTACCTGCTGCGGTTTACCGCTTTCGCTGTGATTCTGGGCCCGGTTGTTCCCTGCCTCATCTTCTACGCCATCAATATATTTCAAGGGCAACCGACTACAACCATCCTGCGCAGCATGCTGGATTGGGTACGAATTGACGGTCTGGGACTGGCCATCACAACGCCGACCTGCGTTGCCGTGCTTCGGCTGCGTTATCGCGATGAGATTAATTGGGGCCGCCATCTTGCCTTCATGATTGCCTTCATCGTAGCGACGCTGGCGTTGTTCTCGCAGCAGTATCAGCAGCCGCTGTTGTTTCTTCTGTATCCGCTGCTGGTGATGCTGTTGCTGCAGACATCGTTGGGATGGGCTGCGCTGGCGACCATCTTCGTTGCGATTGTTGGCGGCAGTTTCACGCTGCACCACATGGGGCCGCTGGGTTCAGACACCAACCTGACCACCGTGCAGCGGTCCGTGTACTTACAGTGTTTTATTGCCGGCGCGATGTTCATGTTGTACGCCATCTCCGTAGTGATGGAGAACCTGCACAACAATGAGAAGAGCCTGCAGCGCTCACTCTCCATGTATTCGCTGGTGACGGAGAATTCGCGAGACAGCATCGTACTCTCTGACATAGACGGGCTGCGCACGTATGTCTCACCTGCAGTGATAAAGATGCTGGGATGGGAGCCGAAGGAACTCATCGGGCATGAAATCACTGAGATTGCGCATCCCGATGACCGGCCAACTCTGCAAAAACTAATGCAGGAAATGCGCGTGGGCAGTGGCGAGAGCCGCATGCAGTACCGCGCACGCAGGAAAGACGGCAGCTACATCTGGGTGGAAGTGAGTATGCGACTGTACCGCGACCAGGCGACCCAGTTGCCGGCGGGCGTGCTGAGTATGATGCGCGACATTTCCGAGCGCAAACAGGCCGAGCAACAATTGCAGCAGGCGTACAAAGAGGCGGAAGCGTTGGCAGTGGAAGACCCGCTGACGGGTGTGGCCAATCGCCGGCGTTTTGACGAAGTGCTGGATGAAGAGTGGCGACGCGCCATGCGCAGTAAGCTACCCATCTCCCTTTTGCTGGTGGATGCCGACTTTTTCAAAAACTACAACGACACCTATGGGCATCTGCGCGGCGACTCCTGCCTGCGGCAATTGGCCGAAGCTGCGTTGATGTGGTGGTGCGGCCCGGCGATCTGGTGGCACGCTATGGGGGTGAAGAGTTCGCCATCATTCTGCCCAACACCGATGCACATGGCGCCGGCACGATTGCTGAAGAAATTTGCGAGGCTGTTCGCAGCCGAAAGATTCGACACACGGCAAATTTATCCATGAACAACCCATCGCGGATTGCGACTGTCTCGGTGGGCTGCTGCTCCATGCTGCCGAAGCGCGGTCAACTGCCGGTGACGATTATCCGGCACGCGGACAAAGCGCTGTACAAAGCGAAGCATGATGGCCGCAACCAGGTCGTCAACTGCGATTCAACGAAACGCAAACCGGCAGCGCGCAAGAGTAAAAAAGCTACCGCGCAGAAGCCGGCGAAACGCTAAGCGCTAACGCATTCCAAACGCATACGCATAGACAAGAACAATTCCGCCCGTCAGGCTGGCGAGCAGCAGGCTGTGCTTCAACATGGAACGGAAGAGGCGCGACTGATCTACGTGGGCCATGCCGGTGGCTGCGGCGGCGATGGCAATGGTTTGCACGCTGATCATTTTTCCCATCACACCTCCGGCAGAATTGGCCGCCGCCATCAGCACAGGCGAAAATCCAAGCCGTTGCGCTGTGATGACCTGCAGATTGCCGAAGAGTGCGTTGGCGGAAGTGTCCGATCCGGTGAGAAAGACTCCCACCCAACCCAGCATGGCGCTGAAGAACGGAAAGACCGCGCCGGTGGCGGCGAATGCGAGGCCAAGTGTTGCCGTGGCGCCGCAGTAGTTCATCAGAAAGGCCATGCCCAGCACCGAAGCGATGGTGACTGTGGGCAACGCGAGTTGGCGAACGACCGCGAGAAAACACTTTACAAAGTCCGCAGGTGACATCCGCAGAAATAATGCAGAGAGCAGCGTGGCCACCAAGCAGGCAGTTCCGGATGCGGAGAGCCAATTGAAATTGAATATCGCATGATACGGCGCGGGCGAGTTGACGATGGGCGGCATACGCATGACGAGGTCGTTCAAGCCGGGCCATGGAATTGCACGTGTGGGCGCGTTCAGCCAGTGCTGAAGATTTCCCCAAAGCAAAACACATGCGACCAGGAATCCGAAGGGAGTCCACGCAGAGAATAGTTCGCCGAATGAATAGCGCGATGGCGAATCCTCGGCGCGGTGGTCACGGCCATCTACAACTACTTTTCCTGCGAATGCATTTTGAATTGCAGATTGCTCTTTGCTGCGATTGGCTGCAGCGGCGGAGAATCGCCGAAGCTTCAACAACAGGATGAGCGCGAGCAGTGTAGAAAGCGAAGCGAGAATATCTGTAAGTTGTGGCCCAATATGCGTGGACACAATCAACTGCACGCCGCCGAAGACAGCACCGGCCACCAGCAGCGGAAACCAGATTCCGCTTGCCGCTTGCAATCCACCGACAGCAATGATGATGTAAATGGGAAGAATGAATGTAATCGGCGAACAAACTTCACCGACGGCTGCGCTGAGTTTGTTGAGCGGAAGCGCTGTGATACCGGCCAGCGTAATGACCGGGATGCCGATGGATCCGAAAGCGACAGGTGATGTATTGGCCAACAGGCAGATGGTGCATGCGTTGTAGGCGGAGAAGCCGAGGCCGATCATCATGGCGGCGGCAATCGCCACTGGCGCGCCGAAGCCGGCGGCGCCCTCAAGAAATCCGCCGAAGGCCACGGCAATCAACAGCGCCTGCAGGCGCGGGTCGTCGGTGAGATGGCCGATGGAGTTCTTGATGATTTCAAATTTTCCAGTGTGCAGCGTGATGCGAAAGAGAACCAGCGCCCAGAAAATAATCCACAGGATGGGAAAGATGCCGAAGGCCGCGCCATACGCCGCCGAACTGAGCGCACTGGCGATGGGCATGCGATACGCGAAGATTGCGACCAGCAGAGCGACGAGAAAAGCGATAGGGCTCGCCATCCACGACGGTTTGCGATAGACACCGAGCAGCAGGAGTAGCGCCAACACAGGCAGCGATGCCAACAGCGCCGAAAAAGCGAGGCCATGCCCGAAGAGTAGATAGGTCTGGTTCCAAATCAAGCGGCATCTCCAGAATTATTGATGTTGCGCAGGCGAGGCCTGCTCCATGTATTCGATGTAACCGAGCAGCGCGCCCCAGTGATAAAAGCGGTCGCTGCTGCCGACATCATCGCCGACGCCGAGTATGGCGTTGTAATTTTCATGCACGTGTCCATTCTGCGTCCACTCCTTCAGAAAGAGCGAGTAGGATTTCTGCGCGAACTCTGCGCGCGTGGATGCATCGTCATAATTGCGAAGACCGAGGTAGACGAGAAAATTCATCGGGCCCCAGATGCGGCCGCGCCAATAATTCTGGTCTTTGAATGCCGGGTCATTGCGCTCGATGGATGGAATCACCCACTCGCCCCAGAACTCATCGGGATTGAGCAGATGTTTTTGAATCATCGTACGTGCCTGCTGCGGCGTTGCAGCCTTGGCCAGCAACGGATAGAAATTTGTGGGCGAGAGGCGCGTGATTGGCTGGCCGGTGTGCAGGTCGCGATTCAGAAAAATGCCATCTTTCTCGCTCCACAGGGTGGCAAGCTTTGCGCGATACCGATCGGCGCGCTGGCGTAGCTCAGTTGCCTCGGCAGTTTTCTGCAGCGCATCGGCCATTGTGGCCAACGCATCGCACTCGGAGATGTTCATGCTCATCAAGCCGACGTCGGCATATTCCAGCAGGTGCGTTTTCTCGTCATAGGTAACGCTGTCATACATCGGGCTGTTGTCGAGCCCCGACTCGAGAATTGCACCGACGCGATTTCCGACAGCACCATCATCGAAATTCGCTGGCTGATTTTCCCCGTCGCTGCCCCAGGTGAGATAGCCCTGAATGTCGCGATGCTCCGCCCACCAGCGATTCCAGTTCAGCAGCGGCTGAAATGTTTCCTGAATGAACCAGCGGTCATGATATTTCTGATACAAACCGAGCACCGTAATCGCACCCACGGGCGGCTCAGAACGGTCCGTGCTTTTCCAACCGCCGGCGCGGCCATAGTTCGGCACAAAACCCTGTGCGGTGGATTCGTGCAGCGTTTCAATTGCATCGGCGTAGGCCAGGTCGCGGTCGCCAACGCCGGCCATGGTCGCGGCGAAAAATGTGTCCCAATCAAAAATCACATATCCGCCCCAACCCACGCTCCACATGCGGCTAACGGGCGAGATGACTCGTTTGCCGGTTGGCTCGTAAATCGTGTCCCAGCCAAGCGTCGTCTCAATCGCGTCCACCAGCGGACCGCTCTTGCCAGCAGCGGCGATTCCCTGCTCATACAATTTTTTCTGGCGATCAACTGCGGTTTGAATTTCTGCAATGCTGCGCGCGTGACCGGTGCTGATACCAACCGGCGCAATAAAATCGGTGGAGAAATATGCGCTCTCCACGGGAATATTTGCGTTGCCGCGTTCAGCGTTGGAGCAAGTGCAGTAAATCGAAACACTGCCGGAGCCGCCGTGCGTTTCAATGAAGTCGGCATGATGCAACACAGTACCTGCGCGGTCCCACAGAAAATTCACCGAGAAGACAATCGTCGGCGGCAGCACGGAAACTGGTTTCGATGGCAGTGGCGTGGCCAGCATCACCAGATCATTGCCATCGTGTGCGCTTTGCAGGCGCCAACTGTGCCCCTTCCAGGTAACGCGCATTTCGCTGTAGCTGCCATCCCAGGAATGAGGACCGGGAAAGACCTGCTCCTCGCCAGTATTTTTTCGACCGATGAGTTCATCGCGCAATAAATTATCGCCACCCTCAGTACCGTTGTGTTGCATTCCGAGATGAATCGCCAAACCTTCCGGCAGCAAAACCTCGGTGGCCACGCTATGCACGTCCCACGTATTCCAGCCACGCGCCAGATGTTGCTGAACAGCGCGATACTCCGCCGAACTGGGTGTGTAGCTAAGATTCGACGGCGATGCGCTGGAGGATCTCGATGGAAAATGCAGCGCGTCTGCCGAGGCCGATGTTTTGGCCTGCGCAAATGCAGAAGTAGTGAATGTTGACAGCAGAATTATTAAGACAAAGATTTTGATGGCAACCAGCGCGCGGTATGAGTTCAGGGATTGCATTCGAGCCACTCCATTTCGGCGGAAACGCCACGTGTGCAGCCTATCGTTTCATCAGCGTGGCTGTATACAGAATTTTTCCGATGGCGGACTACAGTGACACATCGCTGCAAACTGAATTTAGTGGATGCTTTCTGCGACGTAGGCAAGGTAGAATTCCGTGTCGGCGCGGACGCATGATGCCGGCATACAACGAGGACGACAGAATGTTCCTACCCTCCACATTTACCGCAGCACTGCTAATGACGATTCTGTGCACCTGCTGTTGGGGATCGTTTGCCAACACCTTCAAACTGACCAAGAACTATCGCTTTGAGCTGTACTACTGGGACTACGGGCTCGGCATATTTCTTACGTCAGTACTATGCGCGATGACGCTGGGCAGCGTGCATCACGATGCCACCAGTTTTCTGCCGAATCTGCAGCAGGCTGATGCGAACCTGCTCTTCTACGCGCTGATTGGCGGAGCGATTTTCAATGTTGCCAATGTGCTGCTAGTGGCGGGCATTGAGATGGTCGGATTGGCGATTGCGTTTCCGCTCTCCATCGGCATCGCGCTGGTGGAAGGCACGGTGCTCAGCTACCTCACGCATCCGCAGGGCAATGCGGTGCTGCTGGGCGCTGGTGTAACCATGGCGCTGGTGGCGGTGATTCTCATCGGCATGGCCTATGCCGCGCGCGGGACCGTAGGCGTTGTCAGTTCGCGCAAAGGCACTGTGGTCTGCATCATCTCCGGTTTGCTGATGGGTATCTTCGCGCCGCTCATCACCAAAGCAATGCAGGGGAATCATCCGGATGCGAGCGCGCTGGTGCCCGCGGGCGCGTTGAACTCCTACACGGCTGCGGTGATGATGACGCTGGGCGCGTTTCTCTGTTGCTTCGTCTTCAATCCAATTCTGATGCGCTGGCCACTGGTGGGTGCACGGGTGCGATTTTCCGGCTACGTTTCTGCACCGGCAAAATATCATCTGCTGGGATTGCTGGGTGGCGCGATTTGGGGAACCGGCACAGTACTGAATTTTGTTGCCGGAAGATTTGTCGGCTTGCCGATTTCATACGCCATCGGCCAGGCTTCGCCGATGATTGCAACGCTGTGGGGCGTATTTCTATGGAAGGAATTCGCCGGCGCAAAGCGGCTTTCGAAAATTTATTTGCTGGGAATGTTCAGCGCATATGTACTGGCACTGGCATTAATTGCGCTGGCATACAAGGCCGGCTGAGATATCAGCTGCGACGATTTTGAGGAATGAATGATGTCTGGAAAATGGGTCACCGTGATGGGAAGTTTTGTGGCGGACCTCGCCTTCCGCACCGACCGCGTACCTGCGTGGGGCGAGACGCTGATGGGCCACAGCTTTCAACTTGGGCCCGGCGGCAAAGGTTCCAACCAGGCTGTGGCAGCCGCGCGCGCTGGCGGACGCGTAAGTTTTATTTCCAAGTTGGCAGCGGATGATTTCGGCAACATTGCGCGCACGCTCTACAAAGCGGAAGGCATCGACACGCAATATTTATTCAGCACGCAGACTGCTACTGGAGCCGCCGCCATCATCATTGATGCGGCAAAGGGCGAGAACGCCATCATCGTTGTGCCGGGCGCGTGCTTTGAATTGTCCACCGGAGAAGTGGACAACGCGCGGGCGTTGATTGCGGACTCGGCTGCATTTGTTGCGCAGTTGGAGTTGTCACTGGCGGTAGTGGAGCATGGACTCGCACTGGCGCACTCGTTTGGCGTGCCGACGATTCTGAACCCAGCGCCGGCCATGCCACTGCCGGAAAGCATCTACCAACATGTGGACTACATCACACCGAATGAATCTGAAGCGGCGACGCTGACCGGAATTCCAGTGAGGACAATTGCCGACGCAGAAAAAGCAGCGGAGAATTTTCTCGCGCGTGGCGTTCGCAATGTCATCATCACGCTGGGCGAGCAGGGTGCGCTGGTGAAGAACGCGAAGACCTGCACGCATGTTCCGGCCTTCAACGCCGGCAAGGTGCTGGAGACAACCGGCGCTGGCGATGCCTTTAATGGCGGCTTTGCCGTTGCACTTTCCGAGGGCGCAGAGTTGGTGGAGGCTGTGCGCTTCGGCTGCGCAACGGCGGGCATCTCTGTGACACGCGCAGGCACGGCGCCCTCCATGCCGCAGCGGGCGGAGATTGACGCTCTGCTGCAACGCAAATAATCAGACGACATTATCGCTCTGCGCGATCGTTCAGTGACGGCAGCGGCGGGAAGGGCGCGTGCGGCTCCTGCTGATACCAGAAGGCGGTGGACGCGAAATCATCATCCAATCCGCGATAAAGATTATTCGACCACCAACCTAAGTCCTGTATTGTGACCTTCAAATCTTTGTGAAAGAGGATGGGATCCGGCACGTGCCAGCGATAGAGACTCCACTGCGCGCCAACGTCATAGGTGGCGCTTTTATGGTCCAGCACATTGCCGGTGTAAAGCGTTGAGTAGGTGGAGGTGAATCCCCAGTCGGCACCGAAATAATCTTCAGTGCCAGTGCCGACGATGGTTGGAAAAGCGCCGTCGCCATCGATAAAGAACTTCACTTCGCCTTCGCCGGCCCAACCATGCGATAACTGCGTCCAGGAAAGAAATGTGCCGACATATTTTCCTTCGCCTTTGACGCCGTCAAGAATCGTATAGCTGGGATTGTTGCGTTGCGGCTGACCATGACGAAACTGCGCGTGGAAGTATCCGGCCTGCGATGGGACTGGACCGGTCTGGTAATCAATCTGCCAGGTCAGCAGCGGCAGCACGGTGTCGCTGTCATTGGTAAAAGTAATTTTCGAATGTTTGCGAAATGGCATGGGCCAGTAGCAGTTCATCGCATCCATGGGGTTATCCACCACCAAGGCGGAGTTTACCGGCGCGTATGTTTCATGGCCGATGGCGAAAAAATCCGAAATGGGCACTTCAACCGACGGCGTAGTTTCGCCGTCCCAGTAGAAGCGCAGCACCGAGGCGCGGCCAACGTTATGCAGATTGCTGCTGGTGGCCATCCATATATGTTTGATGCTTCCCGGGCCGTCAACATCCATCAGCGTAACGGTGGAGTGCGGCGGCACTTTGATGAACGGACGCACCTTCCAACCGGTGCCCAGTTCGCTGGCCGCTTTTGAAAAAGAGAGGTCGGGGTCTGCGGGGTCCGGAGCACGCATGGCGCCCTTGCCTTTTTCGCCGGTGGGATTTTCCGGCGACACCATACGCGAATCCGTGTTCGGCATCAGCATTTCAATGGTGGAGTCGCCGGCAGTTACCGTGCCAGTTTGTGCCATCAACATCGGGGCAGCCAGGGCCAGAGATACAGCCAGGGATATGAATGCGTGCAACTTTCGCATCGTAAGTCCTCTCCAAATCATCTATCTGGTGCGCAGTTCATGTTCCATTGCAAATCACAAAGATGTCAATACAGGAATGTCGCTGGCAAATCGCAAACGGTGGCATGAATCCTGCGGATTGACGGCATCAACAGGCCCGGTTGATGGATTGGTAACCAGATTCTAAACTTGTACCTGTATAAGCAGTCCCAAGGAGAGAAACATGGCAGATGCAGCGAAGTGCCCATTTACAAGCGGCGCATTGAAACAAACCACAGCGGGAGCCCCCTCGAATGCGGACTGGTGGCCGAATCAACTGAACCTGAAGATTCTGCACCAGCGCTCTTCCCTTTCCAATCCCATGGGAGAGGATTTCAACTACGCGGAAGAGTTTAAGACGCTCGATTTGAATGCAGTGATCAAGGACCTGCATGAATTGATGACATCCTCGCAAGACTGGTGGCCTGCGGACTATGGCCACTACGGCCCGTTCTTCATCCGCATGGCGTGGCACAGCGCCGGCACCTACCGCATCAGCGATGGCCGCGGCGGCGCGGGCTCAGGCTCGCAGCGTTTTGCTCCACTCAACAGCTGGCCGGACAACGTCAGCCTGGACAAAGCGCGGCGGCTCATCTGGCCCATCAAGCAGAAATACGGTCGCAAACTTTCATGGGCTGACCTGATGATTCTTACCGGCAACGTTGCATTGGAATCGATGGGGCTGAAGACCTTCGGCTTTGCCGGCGGGCGCGTTGATATCTGGGAGCCGGAAGAAGACATCTACTGGGGAGCGGACAGCAAATGGCTGGGGGACGAACGCTACAAAGGCGACCGAGAGTTGGAAAACCCTCTTGGCGCCGTGCAGATGGGATTGATCTACGTGAATCCCGAAGGCCCCAATGGTAAACCGGACCCTGCCGCTGCTGTGAAGGACATTCGTGAGACCTTCGCGCGCATGGCGATGAATGATGAAGAGACGGTTGCGCTCATCGCAGGCGGACACACCTTTGGCAAAGCACACGGCGCTGCGGACCCCAACAAATATGTTGGTCCCGAGCCAGAGGGTGCGGGCATTGAAGAGCAAGGTCTGGGCTGGAAGAACAGCCTCGGCAGCGGCAACGGCGTGGATACCATCAGTAGCGGCCTGGAAGGCGCATGGACCACCAACCCGGTGAAGTGGGACAACAATTATCTGGAAAATCTTTTTGGCTACGAATGGGAGCTGACCAAGAGCCCAGCCGGTGCCAACCAGTGGACGCCCAAGGATGCAGCGGCCGCCGGCACCGTGCCGGATGCACATGACGCAAAGAAGAAGCATGCACCCATTATGTTCACCACCGACCTGGCACTGAAGGTGGACCCAAGCTACGCGAAGATTGCCAAGCGCTTCCTCGAACATCCGCAGGAATTCGCAGATGCATTTGCCAAGGCATGGTTCAAGCTGACGCATCGCGACATGGGCCCGCTCTCGCGGTATCTCGGCCCGCTGGTTCCCAAGGAGCCGCTGCTCTGGCAGGACCCGCTGCCCGCAGTCGACCACACATTGGTTGATGCGAAAGACATCGCTGCGTTGAAGGCGAAGGTGCTCGCCTCGGGACTTTCCATCTCACAGTTGGTGACCACAGCGTGGGCATCGGCTTCAACGTTCCGCGGCAGCGACAAACGCGGCGGAGCCAACGGTGCGCGCATTCGTCTGGCACCGCAAAAGGATTGGGAAGTAAACCAGCCTGCCGAACTCGCAAAGGTTCTGCAGAAGCTGGAAGCCATTCAGAAGGAATTCAACAGCGCAGCAACGGGCGGCAAGAAAGTTTCGCTGGCCGATTTGATTGTGCTGGGCGGCAGCGCAGCGGTGGAAGAAGCGGCGAAGAAGGCCGGCCACGACGTGAAGGTTCCCTTCTCGCCGGGACGTACCGACACATCGCAGGAGCAGACCGATGTTGACTCCTTTGCTGTGTTGGAGCCGACTGCCGACGGATTCCGCAACTACATTCGCAAGGGACAGGAAAATGCAGCGGCCGAGTTACTGCTGGACAAGGCCAATCTACTAACGCTGACCGCGCCGGAATTGACGGTGCTGATTGGCGGCCTGCGCGCGCTGAATGCAAACTACGGCCAGTCTGACCTCGGCGTCTTCACCAAGCGGCCAGGAACACTGACCAACGATTTCTTCATCAACCTGCTCGACATGAATACGAAGTGGCAGAAGTCTGCCGCGGCTGAAGGCGTGCTGGAAGGAAAAAATCGTGCCACTGGCGAGTTGCAGTGGAAAGGCAGCATCGTCGATCTGGTCTTCGGTTCGAACTCGCAGCTGCGTGCACTGGCAGAAGTGTATGCCTGCAGCGATTCACAGAAGACCTTCGTGAATGACTTTGTTGCGGCATGGAGCAAGGTCATGAATCTAGATCGCTTCGATTTGGCGTAGCTTGCAGTGCTAAAACACAGCCTCTATCTGGCCTCGGTATTTTCAATCCAGATAGAGGCTGAAGCCTTTAAGGCAGCACGTTGACACACTGCGACCGCCGCAGAATTCGTAACCTGTATCAATAAATTTTAAGATTGGTGCCGGGAGGGGGGGTCGAACCCCCACGACCTTGCGATCGGCGGATTTTGAGTCCGCTGCGTCTGCCAGTTCCGCCATCCCGGCCTTGGGAAGCGTGTCTCTTAAGTCTCGCACAGTCAGCCGTCTTTGTTAAGCCTGCGTCTGCACACCTGCCACCAAAGTTGACTTGACGCGACGCGCCCGTGACGCGCATGGTGGAAGGAATCTGGATCTGCAGGTTGCGGAGGCGCAAATTGATGAACCGTAGAAATTTTCTTGAGAAGTGGCTCTCCGCCACCGGCATCGCCGCTCTAGGATCTTCACGTCTGGCACGAGCGGCTCAAGTTGTGCAGCAGGTCCCGGCCCCGGTGATGGTCAACCCCGCTCCCAATCCTCGTCCGCAAGTGCAGCAGGGATGGCAGTTTCCACGCAATTTTTTCTGGGGCAGCGCCACCGCATCGTATCAGGTGGAAGGTGCCTGGAATGTTGATGGCAAGGGTGAATCCATCTGGGACCGCTTCGCGCATACACCCGGACTTATCAAAGACGGCTCAACGGGCGACGTTGCCTGCGACACTTATCATCGCTTTGCCGATGACATTGAATTGATGCGTCGACTGAACCTGAAGAGCTATCGCTTCTCTGTTTCCTGGCCGCGCATCCAGCCGACCGGCACGGGTACAGTCAATCAACGCGGATTGGATTACTACAAGCGGCTTACCGATGCGTTGCTGACCGCCGGCATTCGGCCAATGTGTACGTTGTACCACTGGGACCTGCCGCAGGCGTTGCAAGAGCGCGGCGGTTGGCCCAATCGCCAACTGGCAAATTATTTTGCGGACTATGCCGGTATCATGGCCAGCGCACTGGGCGACCGCATTCAGAGTTGGGCGATTTTCAATGAGCCGTGGTCCTTCACCATGCTCGGCTACGGCTTGGGAATCCATGCCCCCGGCCTGAAGGACTACAACCTTTTTCTGCGTGCTGCGCACACTGTCAATCTCGCACAAGGCCAGGCCTTCCGCGCGATGAAGGCGGTTGCTCCCAGCGCGAAAATTGGTTCGGCGTACAGCATGTCTCCCGGCGAGCCGGCGATGGATACGGTCGAAGACCGCGAAGCTTCAGACCGTCATCACGCGTTCTATAACATCTGGTTTCTGGAACCGGCGTTGAATGGACGCTATCCGCTGGCATATCTCAGCGGCGATGTAAATGCCGCGATGGGATTCATGCCGGGCGATGAAGGCATTATGCGTGCGCCGATGGATTGGATTGGCATCAACTATTACAACCGCGCCGTCATCGGCAGCAGCCAGTTTGCGCCGGGGTCGCCGCCGGGGTGGGCCTCACTAGGCTTCAGCAACAAGCGCGGCGAGCAAGGGCCAATCACTGACAATGGATGGGAAGTCTGGCCCAGAGGCTTCTACGAAATTGTTACGCGCATCAGCCGCGAATATAAATTGCCGATTGAGATTACCGAAAACGGCTGCGCTTACACGGACTTTCCCGACGCTGCAGGTCGCGTGCAGGACACTCGCCGCGTGGATTTTTATCGCAGTCATCTGGCGGAACTCGCACGGGCCATCCACGATGGCGCTGATGTGCGTGGCTATCATGCATGGAGTTTTCTGGATAATTTCGAATGGGCGGATGGTTACACACAACGATTCGGTATGACCTTCGTTGATTTCCACACTCAGCGGCGGCTGGTCAAGGATTCCGGACTCTGGTACGCACGCGTTGCCGCATCCAATCATCTGGATGTGTAGAGCGGTGAATTAATTTTCCGACGGATGCTCGATATGGTCGATGACGAGTATCTCAACTGGGCCTTTTTGGGGAATGAGTTTCAGACCCAACTGATTTTCTAATGCGTCGCGGAAGTTTGCGCCGGACTCACCGATGGCAGCATCCGCGCTGGTATCTTCCGGCGTCCACTCCAGCGAAAAATCAAACTTCCCTTCCAGACCTGTCTGATCGACAACTGGGCGAGGCAGCGTAGCCATGCCGGTCTGCGTTGGCAGTGAATCCGCCAGCATTGCCATTGAAACATTTCGCCCGCCAAACTTTATGCGCCCCTGCGCGCTGGGGGCAAGATGCGCAATCACTCCGCAGACTGCAGGCAAGCCATCGGTTGGAGTCGCAGTTGCAGTAACGCAATTACCATCCGCCGGATGCAGGTGCAGTTGCGGCCCGAGTTTTCCGGGTGACTTCAACGCAAGAGAAAATACCGGCGCCTGCCGTGTTTCCATATGTACGGCCAGTTTGAAGCGGTCCTGCAGCAGAGACTGCATCATCAATCGAACCTGGTCGCTGGTGGACTTGTCATCAGCGCGGGCTTTGATGTCGTAGCGTTCGCTCATCACCCAGCCGGGCACGTTGGAGGAGAGGCCTGAATAGTTATTGAAACGTAGCGCCAGTTCCTGCGTGCCGTTCAGGCGATACGCAAAGATGATGTAGCGCAAGAGTGCGAAATTAGTTGCAGAAAAATATCCGCCGTTGGGTGCGGCTGCAAAATCCTTACCAAGCGTGGAATAAATATTTCCGTTTGTAAGTGAGAAGGTGCTGGAAGCTTTGTCGTTGGATAAATTCTGCCGAACTGATGCAACGTCGAATTCCTGTTTGCCGCCGGCCGCCTTCACCCACTCCGGTGTAAGCGTTGCCGCTGTTTGTGCAGCCAGCGGCAAAGCAATGGGCAGCAACGCTGATATACAAATCAGCAGCTTGCTGCCCGAGAAAAGAATCCATGGATTGCGCATCCGTGGCTCCGCGACTAATGATTATGCGACGCGTTCAATTTTCAAACTATCGATAGTGACTGGCTTGTTCGGCTTGTCCATGCCATTGCGCGCCACCTTGGAAATTTTCACCACGATGTCGTAGCCTTCCACCACTTCGCCAAAAATGGTGTGCTTGCCGGTGAGCCATGCGGTGGGCGTGACGGTGATGAAGAACTGCGAACCATTGGTATTGGGGCCGGAGTTGGCCATGGCCAGTTTGCCCACCTTCTCAAAGGTGTGCGGCGAACCCTTGGTCTCATCCGCAAAGCGATAACCCGGACCGCCCATACCGCTGCCGGCCGGGTCGCCGCCCTGAATCATAAACTCGGGAATCACGCGGTGGAAGATGGTGCCGTCGTACAGCTTGTTTGAGCTCTTCTCGCCAGTGAGCGGGTGCACCCACTCGCGCTTGCCTTCAGCGAGTTCCACAAAGTTGGCGACGGTGACAGGTGCATCCTTCTCATAAAGTTTCGTGACGATGGTGCCTTCGCTGGTTTCAAAAATTGCGTACAGACCGGTTGTGCGGGACATTGTTCTTCTCCTGTTGTGGGTACTTGGATTAGCGTTGCGGCGTAAGCGGCTTCTGCGCGCCAGATGTTGGTTGAGAATTTGCGGGTGCGGTCTGCTGGGTTGTGGCAGGGTCAGCCGGTACTGGCTGGCCTTCACGCACGATGGTGATGCTGCGAATGACCACTGGTTCATACGGCTTGTCATTCGCGGGATTTCTGGGAACGCGTGCAATCGCCTTCACCGTTGCCACGCTGACATCATCACACTGGCCAAAGATGTTGTAGTGCTGGTCCAGCGAGGGTGCTGGCGCTTCTGTGATGAAGAACTGCGTGCCGTTGGTATTGGGCCCGGCGTTGGCCATGGCCAGACGGCCAGCAACATCAAAATTCAAATTGGGATTAATTTCGTCGTTGAAGAAATATCCCGCATCCCCGGTACCGTCGCCGACGGGATCGCCACCCTGAATCATGAACTCGGGAATCACGCGGTGGAAGGTGAGGCCGTTGTAAAACTTTCGTCCGCGAATTTTCTGTCGCGTTGCCGGGTCGGTCCACTCGCGCGTACCCTCGGCCAGCGTGATGAAGTTGTCCACCGTCACCGGCGCTTCTTTCGAAAACAGCTTGCAGCTAATGCGACCCATGGTCGTGTCAATGATTGCTGTGGGCCCGGTTGGCTGCAGGCGCGGCTGCACATTGGCCGTTGTGCTGGGCGCATCGGGAAAGTCCGGCAGGCTGGCTGCGGGCGTGGTGGTCGTTGTTGCTGGCTGGCTCTGCGTCTGTGCTGGCGGCTGGCTCGGCGGCGTTTGCGCCTGGGACTGTGCCTGCGGTGTCGCCACAATCAATATCATGACGGCCATAACCAACGGCAGAGACAGATTACGAATCGAATTAGCTACGGAATTTTTGCGCATGGAAATCTGCGGAGAAGCTATCCTTCAACATTGAAATTTCACCTTAAGAATACTCTTTTTCACCGCAACTCTGCTGGTGGCCTAGCTTTCTTGACACCGTGTACCCGCCTTTCTAGAATCAACAGCAACAGAGCGCGTAGCAGCACAGGGGCTTACACAATGGCACAGGATGTCCGCATCAGTCCGCGGCAGCGGGCCATACTCACGGCAGTGGTGGAGTCTTACATCGCCACCGGAGAACCGGTTGCGTCCAAGTCCATCCTCAATCCTGAACATTCCGGGGCAGCCGCTTCCATCGCCAGCCTCAGTTCCGCCACCATTCGTAATGAGATGGCCGCGTTGGACGATGCCGGCCTGCTGGAACAGCCGCATTCCTCTGCCGGTCGCATCCCCACCGCAAAAGCCTTCCGCTATTACGTGGAGCAACTCACCGGCCGCGCTGAATCCAATTCGCAAAATTCGCGAACCATTTCCGAAGAGTCTCGCCTGCAGATTGAAGGCAGCTTCGCCGGTGTCTCCACCACCACAGAATTTCTGGAACGCACCTCGCACGTGCTGGCGCTGATGACGCAAGGCGTCGGCGTGGCACTGGTCACACCCACGCACCGCGACCTGTTGGAGCATGTTCACTTTTCGCGGCTGGCCGAGGGACGTGTGCTGGCGGTGGTGGTCACACGCTCTGGCATGGTGCGCGACCGCGTGTTAGCGCTGGACCGCGACTTCACCATGAACGAACTGGATGCCGCGGCACGATTCCTGAATGAATTCTTTCAGGGCTGGAACATGGATGATATTCGCACAGAAATCAGCCGCCGCGTGGAGATGGAACGCAGTGAATATGTGCGCCTGATGAACTCTGTGCAGCAGTTGTGGCAGAAGACGATTCTCGGCGCAGAGACTGCTGCGCAAAATATTTGGGTGGGCGGCGTTGCCAACCTTGCCGCGCATGAGCAGGACCGTAATCATCTGCATCGCCTGATGCGTGCGTTGGAAGAAAAACAGCACCTGGTTGACCTGCTGAACGCCTACGTGGATGCGCGGCAGGATTCCGTACGCGTTATTTTCAACCTGGAAGAACACGCCCCGGAGATGCGCAACCTGGTGCTGATTGCCGCGCCGGCCCGTTCCGGCGGAGAGAATCACGGCGCGGTGGGCATCATCGGCCCTACCCGCATGCAGTACGAGAGCAACATGAATGCAGTCGGCTACATTGCTTCGCTTTTTGACCGCATGCTGCATACTTCGTAACCGCCCCGCCGGCCCCGTGCGTAAATCGCCCAAATCGGCAACAATATAGAAGAAGCTTGTTGTACCGGCAGAGTCATCCGCCGCCCTGACGCATCCAATAGTAATGAGCTCAGGATATGGGGCGATGCGCCTGCACTAAATTTGAATTACAACGGAACGCGGTAATGAGCACAGAGACTGACATGGCTACAGAAAAGAATCCGGCAGCCGAACCTGCAACTGATACCAACACGGAAGCGATTCCAACCCAGGCGGAGTTTGATGCGCTAAAGGCCGAACGCGACCAACTGTTTGACCGGCTAGCGCGCCTGCAGGCGGAGTTTGATAACTCCCGCAAGCGTGAAGCCAAGGAACGCGCCGACTTCCGCGACTACTCTACCGGCAACGTGGTGGAACAGTTTCTGCCCGTGCTGGATAATTTCCAACTGGCGCTGAAATCTTCCGGCTCTGCCGAGCAGCTCCGTGCCGGCGTGGAACTGATTGTGAAGCAGATGGAAGAAGCGCTGCGTTCGCTGGGCGTTCAGCCGGTGGAAAGTGTCGGCACACAATTTGATCCGCGCGTGCATGAGGCGCTGGAAGCGGTGGAAACCGCAGAGGCCCCCGACCAGCAGGTGCTGGAAGAAGTTCGCCGCGGCTATCGCATTCGCGAACGGTTGCTTCGTCCCGCGCTGGTTCGCATCGCGCACAACAGCCAGCAGCACCATGACTGAGCGAACAAAAATCCCACTACAGATTGAATTCAGACCGTGAGCAAACAGGACTACTACGAACTACTCGGCGTATCGCGCGATGCCAGCGATCAGGAACTGAAGAGCGCCTATCGCAAACTGGCGATGCAATTCCACCCGGACCGCAACCCGGGCAATCACGCCGCCGAAGAACAATTCAAATCCATCGGCGAAGCCTACCAGGTGCTGAGCGATGCGCAGAAGCGCGCCGCGTATGACCAGTACGGCCATGCCGGAGTGAGCGGCGCCGCCGGCTTTGGCGGCAATCCGTTTGCCGGCGGTGACATCAATGACATCTTCGGCGATTTATTCGGTGAGATGTTCAACGTCGGCGGACAACGCGGATCGCGGCAACAGCGCGGACGCGACCTGCGCTATGACCTCTCGCTGGAATTTGAAGAGGCCGTCTTCGGCAAGCAGACAGAAATTAAAGTGCGGCGCATGGAAAATTGCACAGCCTGCCGCGGCACCGGCGCAGCCAAGGGGCGCGGCCCGGTCACCTGCCAGCAATGCGGCGGACGTGGTCAGGTGCGATTCCAGCAGGGATTCTTTTCCATCGCACGCACATGCACCACATGCGGCGGCACCGGCAGCATCATCACCGAACCCTGCACCACCTGCCACGGCGACACGCGCGTGCAGAAGGAACAGGTCATCAGCGTGAATGTTCCGGCGGGAGTTGAAGATGGCACTCGCATCCGTTTCCAGGGCGAAGGCGACGGCGGACGCAACAACAGCGCGCCCGGCGATCTTTATGTTGTGCTCAGCGTGAAGCAGCACAAATTTTTCGAACGCGAAGGCGACGACCTATACTGCGTCATTCCCATCAGTTTTGCACAGGCCGCGCTGGGTACCGAGCTGACCGTGCCGACACTCGACGGCGAATTCAAATTGAAGATTCCCGAAGGTACGCAAAGTGGAAAGCAGTTTCGCGTTCGCTCCAAAGGCGTGCCGCACCTGAATGAACACGGCAAGGGTGACATGGTGGTGGAAGTCCGCATTGAGACGCCATCCAAACTGACGCGCGCGCAACGCGACCTGCTGCAGCAGCTGGCAGACACCCTGCCGGTGGAGAACCAGCCGTACTCGCGCAGCATCCTCAGCAAAATGCGCGACCTCTTCAGCTAGCTCATCGCAGAAATTATTTGTCGAGTAGTTCCGCAGCAATCGCCATGGCAGCAATCGCTGCTGTCTCGGCCCGCAGAATTCGCGGGCCCAGCGTCACCGGTTGCCATCCCGATTCAATCAACTGCGCGCGCTCTTCCTGCGTCCATCCGCCTTCGGGGCCGAAGGCAAAAGCCACATCTCCGCTCGCTTGCTGTAGTGCTTCTGAAATCGGCCGCTGCGTTTCAGTTTCATCCAACAGAATTTTCAATCCCGTCTGAATTTCTGCCAATGCCAGTTTCAGATTTACCGGCGCGGCAATCTCCGGCACATCACTGCGCCGCGATTGCTGTGCCGCTTCCCTTGCAATC
>Ga0164297_10001154_pt1 | contig 28793 bp, 21 predicted proteins | sample GEODES058metaG_FD_113539 | JGI IMG/M metagenome (GOLD analysis project Ga0164297, IMG submission 113539) | Dystrophic lake water microbial communities from Trout Bog Lake, Wisconsin, USA - GEODES058 metaG | ecosystem: Environmental > Aquatic > Freshwater > Lake | place: USA: Trout Bog Lake... | reverse complement strand
TTGTACGCCGCCGCATCGTTAAAATCGTATTCAGGGATAAACGATACAACCAGGTGCTGAATTTTGATTCGCCTTTAAATCTCGGATAGCCTTTCCAGGCCTGTAAAATAATTTCCTGTTGCAAATCTTTTCTGTCGTCTGCATCGCGTGCGTAAATATTAACCAGCTTAAAAATGATACGCTGGTTTTCCTTTAAATGTGCGAGAAAATCTTTTTCGCTCAAGCTTGTCGATTTTAACCTATCGTCCTGTTACAATATATAAAATTCGTTTTAGAAAATTATGTAAACGAAAAGGGCCAATACCAGGGTAATATGTACTCCAAGCCATAATTTCTGATATATCGAGCGTGATTCCCATCGAACTTCCTGATCAAAAGGGTCAAAACAAAGTGCGATCAGAAAATAAGTAATAGCGTCTGAAACATCATGCTTCAAAACCATATGCAATATGCCGGCAATGATCAAAGCGACATATAAAATGCGGCTGAAGCGATTTAAATTGTTAAAAGTGTTTGAGATTTCCATGATTAATTGTCTTTTGCACTATCAGTGGCACAGGAAAAGAAAATATTACAGGGAGGATAAAATATTTTTAAATATTTAACCTAACCCGATCAGTTAGTAGATATCTGTAGTTTATTAAAGGAAGAAAATTCGTTTAGTACCTAAAATCCGGTAAACGTGGGTGCTTGTTGCGCTTTGAGAATTATCGCTTACTGATCTTATTTCCGCTGATTTGCTTTTGCATGCTGCATTTAAACCTCAGCGTTGAGGTTAAGGCTGTTTTGCTGTGTTTGGTTGCACGCCCCTGCACCCGCTGACGCCACATTCTGAAACTTGATGGCTTCATTTCCCTGCGCATCAATTCAATTACCTGTTGTTCGCTTATACCAAACTGTAATTTAATAGCATCAAAGGGCGTGCGATCTTCCCAGGCCATTTCAATGATCCTGTCGGTATCTTTAATGGCAAAATTGAGGGCTTTAGTCATAGTAGCTCTGTATTATAAGTCGCGCAATTAGTGTTTTGAGCAAATCGTTATAAACTGGCCATAAAAATAAGGTAATGATATTTTAGCTGGCAGCAATTCGCAAAACATTACAATTAGGAGAAAATAGAGGACGATTTTTGAAAGAGTCAAAACTAAAATAAGGCTCAAACGTGCAATTTAGCCAGACTAATTTCACTTTAGCTACCAAAGTTTACCCGCACGATTTGCCTGGTGTGCGCAGTCTCTTACCACTTTTTAATTGTTTTTCGCGGATGAGCGTTTGAGTTTTGGTTGAATAAACTTCTGTGAAAGTATGCTCCTGGCCGGAATTTTTGGGTATAACCATTGGTGCCTGATTCGTTATGCGAAAGGATTCGATTCCCGTGATCGGATGTATAGCCGATATCAAGCTTTTCGATCAAATGCTTAAAGGAGCAATAAAAAGGTAATTGATCTATTTTACGCATTGATAAAACTTTTTCATTCCGAATACCGGATATAAATAGATTTTTGTCATGCACGAATTCCTGAACTGAAAAAATATGCCCGAAAAAAAAACAGCCTTGGTGTGGTTTAAAACCAACCTCCGTTTGCGCGATAACGAATGCCTGTTTGCCGCTATGGCAGAAAATGATCAGGTGATCCCATTTTATTGCTTCGATGATCAGCTTCTGAAAACAACAAGGTTTGGGTTTAAAAAAGCCGGAAATTTCAGGTTGAAATTTCTAAAAGAAAGTTTGCAGCAGTTAGATGAGGATTTACGCAAGGCAGGCTCAGGATTAGTATTACGAAAGGGAATTCCTGAAAAGGAGATACTCAGACTGGCAGAAGAATATAACGCTCAAAGTATTTACGCGGAAAAGGAAGTTGCACCAGAAGAATTGAGAACAGCAGCAAAAGTAGAAGCAGAGTTGATAAAACACAATTGTGTTCTTTTTAAATTCGAATGCCGTAACCTGTTTCATTCTGCCGACCTGCCTTTTCAGATAGAAGAACTTCCGGACATATTTACGGATTTTAGAAAAAAAACAGAAAAGGTGGTCGCCGTCAGGCAGGTATTCCCCAGGCCGGCTGTGATTGCTTCGCCTATTATCGCGCCGTTCAATTTAAGCCTGCTGAACGAATTAATTTCAACAATTGTACCGGCTGATCTGCGTGCTGCGATACAATTCAAAGGTGGCGCTGAAGCGGCTCACCAGCGTTTACACTATTATTTTCATCAAACAAAAGCCTTGTCCGCCTATAAAGAAACACGCAATGGGATGGTAGGCGAAGGGTATTCATCGAAATTTTCTGCCTGGTTGGCTTTAGGCTGTATCTCTGCAAAAGAGATATATGAGCAGGTAAAGGCTTATGAAGATCGATACGGCGCCAACGATTCCACGTACTGGTTGATCTTTGAATTGCTATGGCGGGATTATTTTGGATTTTGCATGGAAAAAAACCCTCGGCGTTATTTCATGAGATCAGCCTATCAGCGATCTTACGCTGCTGATGAGGAGCAGTTTAATTCGGCACTTAATAAATGGATCAATGGCCAAACCGGAGTACCTTTTATAGATGCAAATATGATCGAGCTGAAGCTTACCGGCTTTATGAGTAACAGGGGCAGGCAAAATGTCGCTAGTTATTTGTGCAATGACCTAAAAGTCGACTGGCGTTTCGGTGCGGCTTATTTTGAGCAGCAGTTAGTGGATTACGATGTATGCAATAATTGGGGCAATTGGGCTTACCTTGCCGGTGTAGGAAATGACCCCAGGGCTAATCGTTATTTCAATATTACCAAACAGGCAGCTATGTATGATGCGGATGGCAGTTTTCAACAACTTTGGCTTGATAACGCTCAGGCAGGACAATGAATTTTTAAAGCGCAAAGAGGTAATTATTACTTATCAAAAAATCAAATGATCGTTGCATGGTAAACGCAGTTACTATTGTTTTCCCACACCAGTTATTTCAAAATCATCCTGCGTTACAAATGGACAGGGCAATATATCTGGTTGAAGAATGGCTTTTTTACAGGCAATATAATTTTCACCAACAAAAATTAATACTGCATAGGGCCAGTATGAAATTTTATGAGGAGTGGCTGCTAAAAAATCAATTCATCGTTCATTACATCGAAACAAAAGAAAAGGAAAACGATTGCAGACAATTGGTAGCAAGCCTTGCCGAGCAAAAAATAGCGCATATACATATTGCAGCAGTAGCGGATGATTGGTTATTTAAACGGATGAAAGATGCCTGTGCAAAAAATAATATAACACTGCATATTTACGATAGCCCTAATTTTTTAAACACTAACCAAAGCACCGAACAGTATTTCAGTAAAAAGAAGACTTATTTTCAAACTAATTTTTACACCTGGCAACGGCGGCAAAGAAATATTTTGATGGAAACCGATGGCAAACCGAGCGGCGGCCAATGGACTTTTGATTCGGATAACCGGCAGAAGTTTCCGAAAAAAGAAAAGGCTCCAATACTTGAATTAGCCCCTGAGAATAAATTCATTATTGAAGCCAGACAGTATGTGCAAAAGCATTTTTCTAAAAACTATGGCGATTTAAACAGTCCTTGTTTGTTTGTAGTAACATTTGGCGACGCCGCAAATTGGCTCGATGATTTTTTGATAAACCGTTTCGAGAAGTTCGGCATTTATGAGGATGCAATTGTGGCAAAAGAAACGGTGCTTCACCATTCGGTATTAACTCCTATGCTTAATATCGGGCTACTGCAACCACAGCAAATTATTGATCAGGCTTTAACAGCTGCAAAAAAATATAACATTCCCCTGAATTCTGTCGAAGGATTCATCAGGCAGGTAATGGGCTGGCGCGAATTCATCCATATCGTCTATGAACGTGAAGGGGCTAAGCAGCGTACCACCAACTATTGGAAATTTAAAAGGAAAATCCCGCAAAGCTTTTGGACGGGTAAAACCGGTATAGCCCCCATTGACATCACAATCCAAAAGATTTTAAAAACCGGCTATTGCCATCATATAGAAAGGCTGATGGTGCTGGGAAATTTTATGCTGTTGTGCGAATTTGATCCTGATGAAGTATACAGGTGGTTTATGGAAATGTTTATTGATGCCTACGATTGGGTAATGGTACCGAACGTTTACGGAATGACACAGTTTGCCGACGGAGGCCTGATGACCACCAAACCATATATAAGCGGCAGTAATTATCTGATGAAAATGAGCGATTATGAAAAAGGCGACTGGCAGCCTTTGTGGGATGGCTTATTTTGGCGGTTTATGCATGTACACCGCAGTTTCTTTCTAAAAAATCCCCGATTAGGTATGTTGGTAAATACTTTTGATAAAATGGCAATTGAAAAGCAGCAAATCCACTTAAACAAGGCCGAAAAGTTTTTAGAACGGTTGGATAGACAAATAGAAAAATGAATCCTGCGCATTAACCATTTGAATTACCAAATTTCTCTAATATGATGCCCTAAATATATGCTCTCCCTTTTCCACATTTCAGCTGCTTTTCGCGAATAATGGCTTCTGTTTTGGTTGGATAAACTTCAGTAATCAGGATGATCCACGGCATAAACTTTAACGTATGGCATTGGTGCTTAATTCATTGTGAGAATGGATACGATTCCCAAGATCGGATGTATAGTCGATATAGATCTTGTTGTGTTTTTTTGGGAGTAAAGGACGTATACAGTAAACATGATAAGGTAAGGCAAAAAATAAGGCTCCATTTTGGAGCCTTATTGCATTGCATCGGGGCCCTGATGAAATTCTCCAGCAATAAAACGGAAATTTTATTATTTTCATTTCCTTGAATCGCCAGGATTCAAAATAAAAATTCTTCGTGGCTCCAATAGTCAAGGGCCGGTTGCATCAGACTGTGAGGTGATCGGCCCGCCTGATGTAAGGCCTTGATTTTGAATCTGCTATTGCGACAATATGTTAAAAAAAACTACTATTTTTTGTGGTATATTTAACTAAATAATTCGGTAGTTTTCGAAGTGAAATTATTTTGCCGTTACTGTATATATGCGTTTATCTGCACTAAAAGTTTTATCACCGCTTTACCTGGGTGTTATTATTATTTGTATGTGTCCAAAAAGTTGGGCTGTACCCGCCGAAACGGAGCGGGGCAACCATGTATTGCGCGGCGACACAACGATGTTCAGATTATTGATCAAACAGTCAGAATCATTTACACTTGCTAATCCGGACAGCAGCATCAATTTCGCGCGACAAGCATTAAGCGTGGCCCAAGCATTACACCGGCCACAATATGAAATTAAAGCGCTTCATGCTTTGGGAAGAGGATATTGGTCAAAGGATGATTTTGAGCATGCTTATGAATGCTATAGTAAAGCCAGAGATCTGGCGGTACAAATACAAGACTACAAAAAAGTTATAGAAGAAACCAATGGTATAGGGGTTTGCTTTTTAGCTGCGGGAGATACGGAAAACGCACTTAATATGTATAAAAGTGCGCTCGCCATAGCCGAAAGAAACAAATTTAGCCAGGGAATTTATGAATCACTGTTACGGGTCGCCAATGCGTATCGTTTGCTAAATCAACCTGGGCCGGCCCTGGAAGCGGCTAAACGCCTGGCCAATTTGACTGAGGAACTCAAAGATCTCAAGGCTAAGGCCAATGGTTATAAGTGGCTCGGAATTATCAATGCAGAAGAAAGTGATTACAAAAGTGCAGCGGTTTACTACGAAAAATCAAAGCAGTTAAGCTGGCAAATCCAGGATATTCAAAATTATGCAGAAACACTGCAGAGAATTTCGGATATGGAACTGCAGCAAAAAAATTATAACGATGCGATTCAGGTTTGTTTTCATGGTATATCCGTTTTAAAAAACATACAACTTAAAACTAAGGCCCATTATGTTTTCCTACCTTTTGTAATCGGGCAATTTTACGGACAAATTGGTCGTTGCTATTTTTGGGAAGATTCATTGTTATCCAGAACGGGCCGAATTTCAAGTGAGGCGGGGCGCGCTTTACTGTTAAATGCAAGGGCATCCAAAAGAAAGGCGGAAAATTATTTCAGAGCAAGCAATCAACCTAGAGCGCTATTGTCAGCAATTAGTGATCTGGTTAAGATCGAAAAGATTCTTGGCAATTATAAACAGGCTGTTAGGTATGAGGACACTTTAGCGGTTTTGCGCGCAAAATATGTGATACATAGCCGTGACGACCTTGCCAAAAGTCATTTGAAGAGCAATTTTATGCGGCAACGCGACTCTGCCGAATACGTTGCAAAGGCAGAAAAGTTGCGTCTGACCCAGGAAAAGGCCGATGCAAGCAATCGGGCCCGCTTCCTTGTTCTTTATATCGTTATTGTTATCATCCTGGCTCTTTTTGCCGTTTCGTTCTTGTTTTATCGCAGCCGTGTCCAGCGCATGAAGTTCGAAAATAACCTGGCACGCGAAAAATTGGATCGCCAATTAAAAGAAATATTATTTGAAAATCAGATCAACGATTTGAACCTGGCTTCGCTTAAAGCACAAATGAATCCTCATTTTATCTTTAATTGCTTGAATTCTATCAAAATGTACCTCGAGAATAATAGGGCAGAAGAAGCATCTGACTATATTTCAAAGTTTTCACGTTTGATTCGTACAACGCTTGATATTGCCCGGTCTGAAAAAATTACCCTGGCAAACGAACTTGAGTTAATAGAGCTTTACTTAAAAATGGAAAGCCTGAGATTTAAGGGCAGGCTTCATTATCAGATCCATGTTCATGAAAGTATTGACCCGGAATTTATAGAAATAGCCCCATTGTTAATTCAACCTTATGCCGAAAATGCGGTAATACATGGCATTTTACCCAAGAAAGGTGAAGGTGCCGTAAGAATATCAATTGATCCGGACGAGCATTCGAATAATAAAATATTAATAAAAATACAGGATGATGGCATTGGCAGAAAGATGGCCTCTGAGTTGAAAAAGCGAAACAATTTTAACCATCAATCGCATGGCACAAATATCACAAATGAAAGAATTGAACTATTAAATACTAAAAACTCAAGTAATATCAGGGTAACAACGCATGACTTGTATGATGACGAAAATCGTGCCTGTGGTACCTTAGTTATCATAAACCTTACCGTAAATGAAATTATAGAAAGCAGCTATAGTTGATGATGAAGTGGATTCATTGGATGTATTGCTGGCTACACTGGCAAGATACTGTCCCGAAATTGGAACCATAACCTCATTTAATGATACTAATACAGCGCTTCAGGGTATCCGCTCATCGGGGATAGATCTATTGTTTCTGGTTATTGGTATGCCGGGAATGAATGGATTTGAATTATTACAAAAATTGATGCCGGATAGCTTTGAAGCTATTTTTGTGACCGCCCGTAACGAAAAATTAAGGCTCCATTTTGGAGCCTTAATTCATTGTAGCGGGGAGCAGGATCGAACTGCCGTCCGCCTAAGGCGGATATGAATCCTACGCTCTAATTCTATTTTAGGCACCGAATAATTAGGAGAATTTTAAACAAAAAAATAGGCGCTAAGCGCCTATTTAAAAAGTAGCGGGGAGCAGGATCGAACTGCCGACCTTAGGGTTATGAATCCTACGCTCTAACCATCTGAGCTACCCCGCCGTAATATTTTTTATCTTCAAGAACTGCCGTCCCTCCCGCTCTAACCATCTGAGCTACCCCGCCGTAATATTTTTTATCTTCTTTTCAGACAAACTTTCTCAGGTGTTTTAATTTAAAAACTGCCCTGTGGTCTTTTAAACAACGTTCTGTCTTTCAGCGCCCAAACACCCCATCAAATAAAGGGCATTTGCCTTAAAAAGAGTTTGCAAATATAGCAGAAATTCATTTTCTTTAGAAAAAATGTGAAGATTTGGCTTTGCGCGCTTAGAACTGACCTGACCCCCTATGTCTGAGAAGAAGAAATTTAATATTGAATACGAAATAAAATCATCCCCCCGGATCTTATATAGTTTCCTGAGTGAACCAAACGGTTTGACCCAATGGTTTGCTGATGATGTAAGTGTTCGCGACCAGGTTTATACTTTTACCTGGGACGGAGAACAACAAAAAGCCCGCCTGCTGGCTTCCAAAGAAAACAAATTGGTACGCTTTAAATGGGTAGACGACGAGCCTCAATGCTTTTTTGAAATGGAGATCATCCAGGACGAACTTACCAATGATGTAGCCCTGAGTATTACTGATTTTGCTATTGAAGAAACAATTGTTGAGCGTAAAGCTATTTGGGATAACCAGGTTGAATATCTGGTAAGCGTACTTGGTGCATGAGGGAATTCTATTTTCTCTAACTTTGTACCGTGAAGAAAATTCATCTTTTGATACTGAGGTCATTTGTACGGCCCTTCGTCGTAACCTTTGGTATCGTTATGTTCGTACTGTTGATGTTGTTTTTATTCAAATACATCGACGATTTGATTGGAAAGGGCTTTGAATGGTATACCATCATGCAACTGATGATGTATGCATCGGCCACTAATGTTCAAATGGCGCTTCCCTTGTCTATTCTACTTTCTTCGATCATGACTTATGGCAGCCTGGGTGAAAATTATGAGCTGGTTGCCATCAAAGCTGCAGGTATTTCTTTACGACGGGCTATGTACCCAATGGTGGTTGTTGTAGCTATTTTGGCAATAGCCGCCTTTTTCTTCTCGGACTATATGCTGCCTGTAGCTAACCGGAAATATTATTCATTGCTTTACGATGTGCGGCAGCAGAAGTCGGCCAATATTCTCCCCGAAGGCGTATTTAGCAACAGCTTTCCAGGTTATACGATAAGAGTAGGGCGAAAAGACCCGGATGGGCAGACGGTTTATGACGTAATGATTTACACCAAAAATGAGGCGGATAATAACATCAACGTTTTGCTGGCTAAATCGGGCCGGATGTATAAAACTCCTGATAATCAGTTTCTCGTTCTTAAATTAAGGGACGGTATTAAATACGACGAAGCATCTGGCGACAAAAACTTCGAGATCAGACAAAGGTTTACCAGATTTCGCTTCAAAGAGACCGAACAAAAGTTTGACTTGTCCATTTTTAAAATACATCGTACAGACGAGAATCTCTTCAGGCAGGCAGTGCAGATGATGAATCTTAAACAGTTAAAATATTTTGGCGATTCTACACGACGTCAGGCCGATAGCGGCGCTGAAGCGAATTACCGCGTCATAACTCCCTATATAAAATACTTTACAGTTCCTAAAAAAAACAGGGCCTCACTTGTACCATTACCCTATAACAAAAAGAATGTACTTGATGGGCTAAGCCCTGGCCAGCAATTAGCTGCTGTAACCAATGCGGGGAATGAAGTGCGTTCAGTGCAACAGATCATAAAAAACAGGGCCGATTTTTATAAAGAATCGTTCAGAAGCGTACGTCGTTTTGATGTTGAATTTCAGAAAAAATTTACACTCTCTGCTGCATGCATAGCACTGTTTCTCATAGGGGCACCACTCGGAGCAATTATCCGAAAAGGAGGTCTGGGGATGCCAGTTGTTGTTTCTGTGGTGTTTTTTCTTATCTACTATATCATTTCTACTATAGGCGAAAAATCAGTCAAAGACGGCGACCTTTCGCCTTTTGTAGGTATGTGGATCGCAATAATGGTGCTTACGCCTATAGGTCTTTTTCTTTCCTACAAAGCAGCCAATGATTCTGTTTTATTTGATATGGATGCCTATAAGCGCTTTTTTAACAAGTTGCTGAAAAGGAAAAATGCCTGAGGAAAAGTTGTGTTGCTGAAAGGTTATCATGGTTTGTTCAGGAAAATCAAATTTACAAATTCACGACTGTAATGGATTTGCTAATAGTTACCTTTGTATGCACCTGATTAAATGGTGATCTGATTATAAAAAAAAATGCTGAATACAATACAGGAAGCAATAGACGCGATCAAGGCCGGGAAAACAATTATAGTTGTTGACGATGAAGATCGTGAGAACGAGGGTGACTTTGTTACAGCTGCACATAACGCAACTCCGGAAACAATTAATTTCATGATCCGTTACGGCCGCGGATTGGTATGCGCTCCAATTACGGCGCAGCGTGCTGCCGAACTCGAGATTGACCTGATGGTTGCGCATAATACTACTTCGCACGAGACTAATTTTACGGTTTCAGTTGATTTATTGAAAGGCTGCACTACAGGTATTTCAGCTTCTGACCGTTCGAGGACCATACAAGCACTGATCGATCCGAATACCCTGCCTGATGATTTGGGTCGGCCTGGCCATATATTTCCCTTGATAGGCAAAGATGGCGGGGTACTGCGTCGGGCTGGCCATACTGAGGCAGCGATAGACCTGGCTGTACTCGCAGGATTTGAGCCGGCCGGTGTTATTTGTGAGATCGTTAACGAAGACGGTGAAATGGCCCGGCTTCCTGATCTTTTTAAAATTGCAAAAGAATATGATCTGAAGATTGTATCAATAAAAGACCTGATCGAATACCGTTTGACTGCGGAAACGCTAATCCATAAAGAAATATCAGTTAAAATGCCTACTCAATGGGGCGATTTTGACATGATCGCCTATACACAATTGGATACCGGCGAACATCATATTGCACTTGTTAAAGGTACCTGGGATCCCGAGGAGCCAATTTTGGTTCGTGTGCACAGCTCATGTGTAACCGGTGATATTTTTGGATCTTGCCGTTGCGATTGCGGCCCGCAGTTGCATAAAGCCATGGAAATGATCAGCAGCGAAGGCAGGGGTGTTTTGGTTTACATGAACCAGGAAGGCAGGGGTATAGGGCTCATCAATAAACTTAGAGCTTATCATCTGCAGGAAAATGGGCTGGATACCGTAGAAGCCAATATTAAGCTGGGATTTAAGATGGATCAGCGCGATTATGGTATAGGAGCACAAATATTACGTAGTTTGGGTGTATCAAAAATGCGCCTGATGAGCAATAACCCTAAAAAACGTGCCGGATTAGTTGGCTACGGACTCGAAGTAGTAGATAATGTGCCGATCGAAATAGCTCCTAATCCGCATAATGTTGCCTATTTGAAAACCAAACGGGATAAAATGGATCATACCATTTTGTTGGATCACTAATCGATACCTGCTGATTTCCTGCTGCTATCAATAACTACTGTAGGGGTTTGCTGTGGGTTTTTAGGGTCAGGTAAAGGTGTTATTGGTTTCTTTTTCTCCGACTTAAATATATACCTGAAAAATTCACCGAAAGTGTCGAAGTCGCGTTGATATACAAGTCCAAGTGCATTTACATATTGCGCACTGGCTATATCAACCTGGTTGGCTATGGTAGAATTTAAAAGGCGGTACGAATATCTCGCATTTAGCTTTCCGCTTTTTAAAATCAGGTATTGTGCACTGAAATCTTTTGAAAGCGTACTGAAATTCGGGTTTAACGAATTTGTTAATACTGAACTATTGGTTTGGGTTACTGGATTATATATACTTCCACTCAAAATTACCCTTTCATTAAAAAGCCGCAAAGATGCGCTTGCATCATTAAATGAACGGATATTCAAGTCCAGATTTCGAATGGCATTTGACTGTGCCAAGATACTGTTTAGCTTACTGAACAATAATTCACTGGCAGCCGTCCCAGCTGTGTTGAGCACCTGGTTGCCAAACTGACCACCGGTACCCGAAGAAAAGTTATGCGTTGCTATTACGCTTATTGCCTGCTGGCTTCGGTTGCTGTAATCGGTAAGGTAGGTCGATAAATCGTCTTTTATAGTTGGATCTGTGGGGAAATTGAAATCAAAATCAATAACCGGCAACAAAAGCGATTTAGTTAAAATAATTTGTGTTTGTACCAACACTGCGTTGCTGTTTTTACTAACGCTGCTACTGGTTCCCTGGCCGGCAGCTGCATATAAATTCGCAACATCTGTCCTCAACTCATAAATGGCCCGCATATTAATTTCGGCATTTACAGGGTCGCCTGTCCAATGAATGGTGCCGCCTTCTGAGATCTCGAAGTTTTTACTTACTATATCTTTTGCGATAAAATCAAATTTACCTTTGGTTATCAGGTAGTCGCCTATGATATTAAAATCGCCCAAACTACTAATCGTAAGTTTTAAGTTGTTAGATGAGCCTGTACCTTCTAATTTGCCATAGCTTGTAGCGATCTTTACGATAGTTTTCTCATCAACGTTCAGATCAAAATTAAGCGTGATGCCATGAAATGCCTTCGGTCCAATAGTAGTTTTGGTACTATCGTGATGGTTTACATAGTGAATAAATTCATACTCGCCAGCAGTTGATGACGTGTTCAACGGGATATTGAATACAGTGCCCGCCTCTGATTTCGCCTTAATATTAATGTTCATGTTATCAGTCGGTCCGCTGAAACTAAACTGTCCGGTTGCAAAGGCAGTACCATAATAAAGTCTATTGTCTTTAAATGTAGTATTAAGCGCCATCAGGTTTTTTGCCTCCACGTCTACTTCAATATCCGGATTTGGCAGGTCATTTAAGTCAACTTTACCATTGGCAATACCTTCGCCGTTATTGTTATCTTTCAATACCATTTTATTGATATCGATGATGCTATTAGCGACCGAAAGTTTGTGATTTACAGTGTAGGCGGTTTTGAGGTAATTAACGGTTACGCCAGTATTTTCCAGTGTTATATCACCGTTAAGCTGAGGTTCTGCCAACGACCCGGTTAGTTTCAGGTCTGATGAAAGTGTGCCTTTTAAATTGGAAACGATATCTTTTACAAAAGGCTCAAAAATAATGGCTTCTGTTTGGTTCATTTTCAGGTTAAAGTTAAGTGACTCATCACTGCTTTTCCCGAGTAGATATGACCCATCTATGTTCATGGTTTTTAGGCCGCGGTTAATAATAACCATTGCAATATTGGCTCTGGTACGGGTACTGTCCAGCGCCGAGGCCACACTTACATTTCCGATCAACGTTTTGTTCATCGCAAATGAATCGATACCAAGATGAGCATCAAAACTTGGTTGCTTCAATACCGAGTTTAAAACAACATTACCATTTAATTTACCGAACATTTTTACATCCACAGTTTTGGTCAACTGATCAAACGTGCTCATGTTAAAGTTCTGAAACGCCACCTTAAGCTGATCGGCAGGGTTATCAGAAATAAAACCATCAATTTTGGCAATTTGCTTGCCATTGGCCAATTCGAAGCCCGATATTTCCGTTTTGCCGTTGAGTAATCGTATCCTGACCTGATTATTTATCCTCCATTTCTGGTGTTCGATAATAACATCAGAAGGAAGCACTTTTAACCGGGCGGTAGTATCTTTCCCAAACTGAACCAAGCCATAAAGGTCCAATTGATTTGTAGCGTCTTTATCAGCAAGTTTAACGTTAAAGTTCAGGCTATCGCTACGAATGAAATTTGTAACATCAATGTTTTTGATCACCAGACTGTCTGTAATATTTATCCGGCTTAAAGAAATATTTACACCAAGTTGTTCAGGAGTGGTATTCTCATCAATGATCAGATCGTGAAATACGGTACTCCCCAGTTGCACGGTTTTTACCAGCCCGTTAAACTCTGCTGTTTTGGTGTCCGAATCAAAATGGCCTACAAATTTCCCGCCATCCGGCATCTTCATATTTGGCACAAAAAATGCAAGCAGCGGATCAATATTGCGCAGGTTAAAATTAAGTGCAAAATGCTGTGGATTAGGTTTTACTACCTCCATCTGCAACGAAGGGATGTACTTTTTTACAATAGTTTTAAAATAGGATGGAAGTGTAGCCAGGTCGTAATTCCCTTTCAGGCTACCATCTGCCATGTCAGACTTAAGATTTATTTCCCGCTCATTCCCTATACCATTGGCAGTTAGGTATACCGAGTCGATCTGATAATTGTTTCGGGGATTAACTACCCTGAGGTTGGTCAGCAAGAATTTACCTTCCGTATTATTTAGTGTATTGCCCGCAAAATTGGTGGCAATTTTCATGCTTAGTGTTAAAGTATCTTTTAACAATTTAAGCTGTTGCAGATTGGCGTTATCAATTGCAGCTTCAAAATTGAAAACCGGCAGGCGCGGGTTAAGGTCAACACTACCAGTGGCATCCATCGTAATGTTTCTGTCACTGATACTCAATTGCCCCTGAGCCAATTTCTTAATCATTGAACCATTGACCGTAACATTGCGGTAATCGTATCCTTTGAAATGAATATAACTGATATTGCCATCCATTTTTGTGTTCAGGGTTTTCAGATCATTCCCACTTCCTGAGACATTAGCACTAAGCGTAGTTCTACCAACTTCCTCCGCATCAATAAGTTTTCCCAGATCGAAATTTAAAGTTGAAATTTTACCGCTGTAGGATGGTATGCCTTTTTTTGAAATCTTCAGATGGATATCCGGATCAAATCTACCCAGCTTTGTTTTGAATGCGCCATAGGCTACAAAATCGTTTTGAAGCCCGGTGAATCTGCCGCTAAAGCTCACCTCACCAAATTTTGCTATGATGTCAGGTACCCTTGCAGTTGCCTTTCCGCTGAAATTACTGTAAAGGAAGTCCAGGTCGCGTTTATTTGTAGCTATCTGTTCAAAATTAAGTTCAAGGAAGGTATTATCCCAATCGGGTAGTCCTTTCAGGTTAAAATCGCCTTTGATATAAGTTGCCTGTGCGCCGGTCACCAGTAAGTTTTTGGCTTTAAGGTTATTTACAAAACCTTTGATGTGTCCATCCAGGCCAAGATCGAATTTGGTTTTTTCAAGCCCGTCAGTGAAATAGGCAATATCGCCCGAGGATATTCTTGAATTCTTAAAAATGCCCTCCATGTAAACCTTGTCTTCTATATCGTTAAAATCATCAAACGATTTAAAAGTCATTCTGAAATAGTTTTTAAGATCGGTATTGCCAGTTTGAATGCGCATGTTTCGCACTACTATCTGGTTGGTGTCAACAGTAGCAATACCACTTAGGTTACGCAGAAAAAAACCACTCTTGCTTTCTTTCAGCGTTAGTTTGTCAATTTCACCTTTAAACAAGTGATTCGCAATATCCATGTTTTTGATCACGGTGCTGAAATTTTTGACATCTACATCGTCAAAATTTACTTGCTTCATCAAGGTGTCAATACTTTGATTTATGTAGCGGAACCGAATATTGTTTAACTCTACCTTTTCAAATTCAACTGTCCAGGGTTTTCCTGGTGTTTTCTTTTTGCTGGTATCTGATGATTTGAAATAATCTAAGATAAACCGCAGGTTACTATTGCCATCTTTATAGCGCTTAAGAAAAATCGAACTATTGTCCAGCTTTACAAGGCTTAGGTCAAGGTGTTTTTTGGGTAAACTAGTAAAAACTGAAAAACTGTTGATCCCAATCTCCAATTTGGGGGTTTTGAATAAAGTATCCCTGTTTTTATCCAGGATAAAAAAATCTTTCAGTACAAAAGAAGAAAAGGGCTTGAGGTATAAACTGCCAACACTTACCTCGGTTTTAAGATCTGAAGAAAGCGATTTGGCGACTTTTTTTGCAGCCCAGGTTTGTACCGGTCGGTATTGAAATAAAAGCAATACTACGTTCAGCAACAGAAATACCGACAGCACGACCCATAACGCTATTTTAAGTAGTTTTTTAATAACTTTGCCCCCAAAAAAAATTTAAAGCTCAAAGGTAAACTTCAAATGCAGATAATATGTTTTAGTTTTTTAACATATTAACGATGTTTTCTTTGACTCACAACAAAACTGATGGTTTATCGGTTTTTTAAATTTAATCAAAAATCTTAAAGTGCCAGTTATACTCGGAATCGAATCTTCCTGCGACGAAACATCAGCGTCTATTTGCGTTGATGGCGCCATTTTAAGCAATGTAATAGCCAACCAAACTATTCACGAAGCATATGGCGGTGTTGTGCCCGAACTTGCATCCCGTGTGCATCAGCAGAACATTGTTCCTGCTGTTCAGCAAGCCTTGTACAAGGCAAATATTGATAAGGATGATATTGATGCGATTGCTTTTACACGCGGGCCTGGTCTGTTGGGTTCGCTGTTAGTTGGTGTATCGTTTGCAAAGGCCTTTGCGCTGGCAAAAAACATTCCGCTTATCGAAATTAACCATATGCAGGCTCATGTTTTAGCTCATTTTATAGATGATCCGAAGCCGGCTTTCCCTTTCTTATGTTTGACAGTATCTGGTGGACACACCCAGATCGTTTTGGTAAAAGATTATTTTGATATGGAAGTTGTAGGGCAAACTACCGATGACGCCGCTGGTGAAGCCCTGGATAAAACGAGTAAAATACTTGGCCTGCCTTATCCGGGTGGACCGTTGATCGATAAAAATGCACGATTAGGTAACCCCAATGCCTACCAATTCCCAGAGCCGCAAATACCCGGGTTAGACTTTAGTTTTAGCGGCCTTAAAACATCCATTTTGTACTTCATCAGGGATAATGTTGCGCTAAATCCAAACTTTGTACAGGAAAATATCACAGATATTTGTGCTTCGGTTGAACGAAGGATCGTTACCATTTTATTGAACAAATTGAAAAAAGCAGCATTACAATTTGGTATAACAGATATTGCGCTTGCAGGTGGTGTTTCTGCCAATACCGGTTTACGCCAGGGCCTTACCGATCTGGGGCAACAAATGGGTTGGAATACCTTTATACCCCAATTTCAATACTGTACAGATAATGCCGGGATGATCGCCATTGCAGGGTACTACAAATTCCTCAAAAATGATTTCGTAGGTCAGGATATAGCCCCCTTGGCCAGAATGCCCTTCTGAATTAGTGAGTTAGTGAATGAGTGAATACACCATTTTGACAATTGTGAAAAAGTGTGTTTTAATGTTCCTGAAAGAAAATTTCATTCTTTAACCAGCAACTCACCCACTCACTCAATCACTAATTAAACAATCCTCCCATCTACCATTTCAATTACCCGGTCGGCTCCTTTCGCGAAGTCAAGATCGTGCGTAACTGTCAAAATGGTTATACCTTTGTTGTGCGAAAGGTCTTTGAAGATGTCGAAGACCAGGCCTGTATTTATACTGTCGAGGTTACCTGTAGGTTCGTCGGCCATAATAATTGCCGGGTCATTGATCAGCGCTCTGGCAATTGCCACACGTTGCTGCTGCCCACCTGAAAGTTTGCCGGATAATTTTTGTGCGAAACCATCCATTTGGAGTTGTTTCAATTTTGCAATGGCATTGGTTTCAATCTCGTCTCTTGTATGTTTTCCAAGTTTTAGCGCAGGTAACATAACATTTTCCAGAGCTGTAAATTCTGGTAGCAAAAAATGGAACTGAAAAACGAAACCTATGTTTTGGTTACGGAAGCGGGCCAGGTCATTCTGACTCTTGCCGGTTACCAGGGTATCATTAATAGTAATTTTGCCGGTATAATCGGTATCTAAAGTGCTTAATAAATATAGCAAGGTTGATTTGCCGCTGCCCGATTTACCAATGATCGGCACAAACTCTCCTTTTTTTACAGAGAACGAGATGTCCTGCAGCACATGGAAATCTTCGGGCTGGTTAAAGTGTTTATTTAGCTTTTCGGCGTTAAGGGCTATGCTCATTATCCTCTCAATATGGCTACAGGGTCAATTCTGGAAGCTTTTAACGAAGGCATCAAACCGGCTATAAAAGGGGTAACAACGCCAAAAGCCAGCCCGAAAATATAATGTGCCGGATTAAATATTACCGGGAAAAATTTCAGTGCAATAAAGTCATTGTGCGGAAATGGCACCCTCGACAGCGCGTAGGCCAATAAAAAGCCCAGCACTTCTCCCATCATGGCACCAAAGAAGCCTATAAAAAGCGATTGGCTCAGAAATATTTGCACAATATCTTTACCGGCAAAGCCTTCGGCCTTCAAAATGGCAATATCCTTCATTTTATTCTGGATCGTCATGTTCATGATGTTATAGATGCCGAAGCCGGCAACCACCAGTAAAGTGATGCTTACAACGTAGGTCAAAACGTCACGTACAATGTTGCCGGCCAGCACTGAAGCATTGGCTGTCTCCCAATCGTCTGATTTGTAACTGTATTTTTTACCCAAAGCGATGGCCTTTGGCCGGGCAATTTTGTTGGTCCGTAGTTTTAAATTGATATCGGTGATATAGCTTCGATCCTGACCCATCAATTGCTGTACGTTTGCAAGGTTAACATAACTGCGTGTATTGTCTATCGTGCTTATTCCAATGGCAAAAAGTCCAACCACCCTGAAACTCATGGTGGTTCCTTGCGGCGTGGTTAGGGTCACCATGTCGCCCATATTCAGGTTAAGCTTATCGGCGAGCCCCCTTCCCATAATAATACCTTTATCGGCACTGAGCAGATTTTGAGGAACGCCCTGAGTCATTTTACTTGCAAGGTCAAATATTTTGGCCTCGTCTAAAATATTGACGCCGTTGATATAACCGTTGATCTGAACCGGCCCATAATTATAAAAAACCTGAGTGCTTAACAGTGGCGATACATAAGCTATATCCGGATCCTGGCGCAGGTTATTGATGATACCGGCAGCATTTTTAATATTCAGGGTTACTTGTTTAGGCTTGGGATGATGTACAACGATAACAGCGTTTTTGTCTTTATAATAGTCACCGGTTATCGAAACAGCATAATCGGTTTTTATGTCGTTGTAAATATGGATATCGGGAGTAGATGACAGCATCGTGTCTTCCATAAACTGGTTAACACCCACCATGAAACTGATCATCAGGATAAACATTGCAATGCCGAAAGTTACACCAAGCATAGCAACAAGAGTTTGCTTTTTATTTGCTAACAGGTGTCTTTTTGCAATGAGGGTATTTACAAACATGATCTTATTTTGCCGGCGGAATTATAATAGCCGACTTTTCATCGACGCCATCTAAAACTTCCACTTCATTCAGTGTACGGATACCAGTTTTTACCGGAATGGTTTTTACTTTACCGTCTAGCTTTACTTTCAAACTGTCGCCACTTAGAATAACCTGACTGGGAACAACCAGTGCATTCTGTTTTTCACTGATGATTATATTGGCCTCGATGGATGTATGAATAAATGACTGCTGTGTGTTGCCAGTAAAAATTGCCTCAACACGGAATGTCTGGTCCGATTCGTTCATTGTATGGTAAACACGTATTACCCTGGCTTCATAGATTTTGTCGCCGCTTGCATCCGTTTTGAGGAGAACATGCTGCCCCGGCTTAACCCGGTTAATATCCTGCTGATCAACAGCAAGGCGGATGATCCTGTCTGTAGATTTGCCAACCAGCGCAAGAGCGTCATTTGCTTTTACAGCTTCACCTTTTTCTTTCAGCATCTGAAATACAGTGCCCGACCGTTCAGCTCGTATGGTATAATTATTATAATCATTTTGAGCGCTTGCTACCTGGCTCTCCGCGTTTTTGAGCGATAGTGTAAGGTCATTGATGGTTGAAAAATATCTTTCCCGGGTCGATAGTTTTTGATTCAACGAGGTACGGTATTGCAGCTCGGCATTATCTAAAGCGCTTTTGGTGCCTACATTTTCGGCCCACAATGCTTTTAATCTGGCGTATTGCAGTGAATCGTTGCTGAATTTTAACTCAGCATTTTGTAAAGCGATCTTTGCGTCGGCCAGGATCCGGGAGCTGGGTGACAGATCCTGCTTTGCTTTGCTGTAAGCCTGATTGGCCGCCTCTAGTTTGGCAGCAGGAGCAGAATTATTGATACGATAAATTACCTGATTGGCGGTAATATGGTCTCCTTCGTTGACCATTTTTTCAATTACGGTCCCTGCGTTTAGCGCATAAACAGTATACTCGCTATCGGCCATGATCTTGCCCGAAGCGTAAACCGTTTCGATGATCTTTTTTCGCCCGGGGTGTATGATATTGTTATTGCTACAACTAAAAAGTAACGTAACCGCCGTGGTGAAAAATAAAATCCTGATCATACTAAATTAATGGTACCTGGGCTGATGGATATGGATAAACCAGCAATGGGACATCAACACGGTCAGCCATTTTTTTAGTGATACTGGATTTGAATACCAATTCAAACAAGCTGCTTTTGCGGTGTACCATTACTAACATATCAAACTTAGTGTTTTCAATAAGCCATTCCAAGCCTTTTTTTACACTAACATTCGGAACGCTCTTGAAGCTGATTCGGTCGTAATCCACATCATGTTCTACATCATTCATAAACAGTCGTACTGCTGCATTATGTTCACTGTCGAGCGGGTTATCAGGATTGACGTTGGTTACTGTAATCTCGGCTGAGAACTTGGCAGCCAATACTGCCAGCGCCTTCAGGTATTCAACATCTGTATAGGTAACATCTGAGGCAAAAACTATTTTTTCAACATCGCCAATATTACTTGTTTCCGGCACAATCAATACCGGAATAGAGGCAGCATCAATTACCTGCCTGCAATTGTTGCCAAACATAAATGCTGACAACTCGTCGGCGCCATGGGTAGCCATTACCAACAGCGTAATATCTTTATTTTCTTCAAGTCCGGGTATATTATTTGCCAGTGAACCTTCCTCGCAGGCATAATTTATAGCTGGCATAAAGTTTCCGGGCAAGTGCTGCTCTTTTAATTCTGCCTCATACTTTTTGGCTAATTTTTTCAGCGTTTTTTCCGAATCATTTTTTACTTCGTCGTAATCTACAGTTGGCCATGCTACCTGAGCAGCCATTGGCACATCAGAAGGTACCATGAAAGAATTGAATAGTAGGATATTTGCTTTTATTTTCTTAGCCACGTTCAAGGTATACCTTGCAGCATGTTCGGCTCTTTCAGAAAAATCGGTAAGTACAGCAATTGTTCTCATCGTGTATGTATTTATGAATGAACGAATTTGCGCAAACAATGCCGCCTAAAAAATGAGGTACATCATTTTGAAGTTTGATAGCAGTCAGATATCAATGAGTTAATTAGTGAATTAGTGATTTTAATTTTCCAGCTGGATTTGTAATGGAATCGTTTATTTATTTAATTGGTGCATCGAGGCATAAGACTTATTTATATTTTTGCAGGGTGATGAGGCTTCCATGGCTTGAATTTATCGAATCCAAATTCACTCATTCACTAATTCGCTCATTCACAATTTAAAAACATGCTCGGACCCAATATTATTTTCTTCGGTATTTTCCTGCTTCCTCTGGTGGTTTTTCTTGTATGGTTGATGCGTCAGGACAAACGAAAGGGCACTGCGGGTATAATACTCGTTGCCATTCTGGTAGTATTAGGAATAACTTACACTTATTTAACCCGGGAGCAGGCTAAAAAGCAACAGTATCAGAAAACGGGTACCGCTGTGGCGCATAAAGACAGCTAGACACGATTTAAAGATTTAATTGATAGTAGTTTTTGTTGATTTCTACTTTTTAATCTTTATTAATCTTTTCTGCTTTGGTGCGGCTACATGTGCTGGGCTTGGCTTTAGGGTTCACTCGTACCGATCCTGAACCCATCCTCCTCTATCCCTTGCAAAGCAGGGTGAGGTATCGCACTAAGCTTTTTTAATTTCAATTATTACATTAAAAAGGAAAATCCTGTCCAAAGAAATGGCCCTCCAAAATGGAAGGCCATAAAATTTATCGGATCAATTATCGGTGTTGACACCCAATTATTGTGGTAATTATTCTTTACTCAGTTTCCACCGGAAGTTTTTCACCCGTTACTGTTTCCTTGATCTTAGTTTCCAGTTCTTCCATCAATTCAGGGTTATCGAGTATCAATTGTTTAACAGCATCACGGCCCTGACCCAAACGGGTATCGCCATAACTAAACCATGAACCTGATTTTTTGATGATGTTATAATCTACACCAAGGTCGATGATCTCACCAGCCTTTGATATGCCTTCGCCGAACATGATATCAAACTCAGCGATACGGAATGGTGGCGCTACTTTATTTTTAACAATTTTAACCTTAACCCGGTTACCCGATACCTCGTCAGTATCTTTGATCTGCGATATACGGCGTATATCCAAACGAACCGATGCGTAGAATTTAAGTGCATTACCGCCAGTAGTTGTTTCAGGATTACCGAACATTACACCGATCTTATCGCGCAGCTGGTTAATAAATATACAGCAGCATCCGGTTTTGCTAATGGTGCCTGTTAGTTTACGTAATGCCTGAGACATTAAACGCGCCTGGAGACCCATTTTACTATCGCCCATTTCGCCTTCAATTTCACCTTTTGGTACAAGCGCAGCTACCGAGTCGATCACGATGATATCTATTGCTCCCGAACGGATCAGGTTATCGGCTATTTCCAGCGCCTGCTCGCCATTATCGGGTTGTGAAATCAAAAGATTTTCAACATCTACACCAAGTTTTTTGGCATAAAAACGGTCGAATGCATGTTCTGCATCAATAAATGCTGCAATACCACCTTGCTTTTGCGACTCTGCAATAGCATGAATTGCCAAAGTAGTTTTACCTGAAGATTCAGGACCGTAGATCTCAATTACCCGGCCTTTGGGTAATCCGCCTACACCCAGCGCAATGTCAAGGCCCAGTGAGCCGGTTGATATCACGTCGATAGGTTCAATGGCCGTATCGCCCAACTTCATGATGGTACCTTTACCGTACGATTTTTCCAGCTTATCCAGGGTAAGCTGCAATGCTTTTAATTTATCTGCGCTGCTCATTTTTATAAATTTCGGTTAGCAAATGTATATAATGGTTTTGACAAATGCTAATAATATTAGTAATTTTATTGAAGTTTTTTTAAGCAATGGATTTGCCGTTGATCGATTGCATCAGCAAACTGAAATGTTTTGGGCTTTTTAACTCTTTCAAACTTAGCTATTGAAAATTCTAACGTCAAATATCTTTATCCACACTGCGTTTTTTCAGTTCTTTAGCGATAAAGTCGAGTTGCTTTTTCTTCTTTAGTTCTTTGAGCTTTTTGGCTTTGGCAGCTTCGGCACGTCTAAGGGCAGCCTCGGTATGGTTATGTTCGTAATAACGGCAAAACAAATTGATAGGGCAGGTTTCACATTTGGGGCTTCGTGCAAGACAAATATAACGGCCATGTAAAATGAGCCAGTGATGCGCAAAACGTACGGTCTCGGCTGGAAGATATTCGGTTAACTGTTTTTCAGAAGCTAAAGGGGTTTTGGCTTTATTAGTGAGCCCTATTCGGTTAGCTACCCTGAATACATGGGTATCAACGGCCATTGCCGGTGCTTCAAACACTACAGAGGCGATAACGTTGGCGGTTTTCCGACCTACCCCAGGTAATTTTTGAAGATCATTGATATCAGAAGGCACCTCGCCATGAAATACCTCTACCAGCATTCTGGCCATACCAGCCAGATGCTTTGATTTGTTGTTGGGATAGCTTACACTCCTGATATATTCAAAAATTTTCTCTGGCGTGGCAGCAGCCAGCGCTTCCGGTGTTGGAAAATCTCTGAAAATGGATGGAGTTACCTGGTTTATCCGCTTATCAGTACATTGTGCCGACAGAATAACAGCGATGAGTAATTGAAATGGATTGCCATAATGCAGCTCAGTTTCGGCATTAGGCTGGTTGGTAGAAAAATATTCAATAAAATGACGATATCGTTCGGCGCGGAGCATGCTTGGCAGGTGATGGTTAATAGTTCATGGTCGGGTTATTAGGCTTAACACATTGGCGACATACGGCATGTTTTCCGTTAATGCACAGCCTGGATACATGAACTTTCATCCATGATCTGTGAACCATGATCCATGAGCTGACTAACGCAGGCTCTTTGAAAAATTCAGGATATTAAATACCGTTTCAGGATTTGGATTTTTCTTAAGCAGATCCAGTTCTGGGCGCAATGAGTTATAGAAAATCAAATCATCTGCGTCGAGGTTTTCTGTTGCTTCTGATAGCTTCATGGCTGTTGCTTTAGAAGTTTCGTTAAAAATAGTTGTAGTAGAGTTTTCTCCCATACGCTTTGTCTTATCAAAAAGAGTTTTATAATCGGTTTTACAGAATAGATAACGTAAGTAAAAATACAATATTATACCGAAGATGAAATTTTGATGAAATTTTTTTGGGGAGGGAGGTTAGTCGTGGTTGTATTAGTTGAAGTCGTTGTATTGGTTTGATATTGGTCGTTAGGCATTGGGCATTGGGCATTGGGACTTTTTTATTTATCGGGTTAACATATCTATTGGGTAAGATTTAAGTCGGGAAATGCCTCCGCTCAATGAATCAATAAATGTTAAACGCAAAACGGTTTTAAATATTGCAAAGCCTGAACTTCACGATATTTAAAACCGTTTGTTGTTTGGTAAATTGGTGATTAGTTAATTAGTTATTGGTTAACTAGTTATCAGGTGTAGAATCCTAATACCTAATACCCGATACCTGATACCCGATACCTGATACCCAATCCCTAACAACTCAATTCTTCAAACTCAATTCCTTACTAAGCATCATTTTGCGCAGGTTATTGAGCGCATAGCGCATGCGGCCAAGCGCTGTATTGATACTTACTTCTGTTACATCAGCAATTTCTTTGAAGCTCATGTCGCCAAAATGACGCATGATCAGTACTTCTTTTTGTTCGGCTGGCAGTAACTGTATCAGGGCCTTCAGGTCTTTATGGGTTTGTTCGCGAACCATTCGGTCCTCTATACTTTCATCATAATGACCGAGTACATCAAAAATGTCAAAATCATCACCACTGCTTACCATTGGCGTACGTTTTTCACGCCTGAAATGGTCTATTACAAGGTTGTGAGCTATGCGCGAAACCCAGGGCAAAAATTTACCTTCATCATTGTACTTCCCTGCACGCAGGGTATTGATCACTTTAATAAATGTATCCTGAAAAATATCTTCAGCGAGCGCCTCGTCCTTGACCAGTAAATATATTGAAGTGTAAATTTTAGACTGATAACGGCGGATCAGTTCCACCAGTCCTGCTTCATCCCCCGCGACATACAGGTGGATTAGATCCTGATCACTTTTCATTTGAAAATCCATAGACAACTACTTTAAACTAAGTTCTTTAATCGTAAATTGATAAAGTAGAATTTTCTCCTATAGCGATCGGTTGTTAATAAATTGTTACTCAAATAAAGCTATTTGCCCATTAAAAAGCAAATTATATTTCCGCTGAACCCCTAAAAAACACCATAACCGCATATTTTTAACATTATTTAACAATTAAACTGTTAATACCAGCAGTTAAAAAGCGTTGTTGTTATGGTGCCGTAAAACTATTACAATCAGGCGACTAATTCATTTGCAAAGTGCTAAATTTTTTAGGATTTTTGCGGAAAGGGAAAGTCCATGGTCCATAGTCCATGTTCGATATTTTTTTCCGAAAATCACCATGGTCCATGGACCATCAACTATGGGTTTTAAAACGATCGGCAAGAATAAATGAACAGCGAAGCGGATAAAGATCCACAACACAACATCATCATTAAAGGTGCCCGGGTTCACAATCTCAAAAACATGGATGTGGCCATACCTAAAAATAAACTGGTAGTTATTACCGGTATGTCGGGTTCCGGCAAGTCGTCGCTCGCTTTCGATACATTATATGCAGAGGGGCAGCGAAGGTATGTTGAAAGTCTTTCGAGCTACGCACGCCAGTTTTTGGGGAGGATGAATAAGCCGGATGTCGATTATATCAAAGGGATTGCTCCGGCTATTGCCATCGAACAAAAAGTGATCACCTCAAATCCGCGATCTACTGTTGGTACCTCAACAGAGATATATGATTACCTGAAATTGCTTTTCTCCAGGGTAGGAAAAACTATTTCCCCGGTTTCTGGCCATATCGTAAAAAAAGATACCGTAACTGATGTAGTGAATTTTGTATCCTCGCTTCCGGACGAAACGCAGGTTACTATTCTTTGTCCGCTTTATCCTCACAATAACCGCAGTTTGAAAGAAGAACTGGCAGTATTACTGCAAAAAGGCTTTGTGCGGATAGAATATAAAGGCAGTATTTCGCGCATTGAATCAATACTGGAAGATGAGTCGGTTGGAAATGAGTCCATGCATACCAACGGTGCCGAAACCGAAAAGGTGAAAGTTAAAAGGGGAAAGGTTAAAGGTGAAATTGGGGAGTTGAAAGGCGAAGGGGAAAAAGAGAAAGGTGATATTTTAAGCCCCGCTCCTCTGGAAGGTGCTGGGGTGAGGCCGAACACCGAAGTGAAGATCGTCATCGACCGCATCACCAAAAACGATACCGAAGAAACCATCAGCCGCCTGGGCGATTCGGTACAAACCGCATTTTTTGAGGGCAAAGGCGATTGTTATGTTCGTTGCCAAAACCCTGTTGATGGTAATGAATCGGAGCGTTTTTTCTGCGATCGCTTCGAACTGGATGGGATCGCTTTCGAAGAGCCATCGCCTAATTTCTTCAGTTTTAATAACCCTTACGGTGCTTGTAAACGTTGCGAGGGCTATGGTAAGATCATCGGCATCGATGAGGATTTGGTGATACCCGATAAAAGTAAAACCATTTATGAAGGGGCAATAGCCCCATGGCGCGGTGAGAAAATGCGCGAATGGAATGACGAACTGGTAAAGAATGCTTTGAAATTTGATTTCCCTATTCATCGTCAATATAATTACCTGACCGAAGAACAGCAGCAACTGGTTTGGACCGGCAATAAATATTTCCGTGGTTTGAATTCGTTTTTCAAAGAACTGGAAGAACAAACCTATAAAATACAGTACCGGGTGATGCTCTCGCGCTACCGGGGCAAAACAACTTGTCCGGAGTGCAAGGGTAGTCGTTTGAGGCAGGATGCGTCCTATGTGAAAATCAATGGTAAATCAATCACAGATATTGTATTGATGCCTTTAGACAGGGCCTATGATTTTTTTAAAAATCTGGATTTGAACGAACAGGATCGTAAAATAGGTAAACGCCTGCTTGAAGAGATCACAAGCCGACTGATGTTTTTAAATAACGTTGGATTGAGCTACCTGACGCTTAACCGTTTATCGAATACGCTGTCAGGCGGTGAATCACAGCGTATCAACCTGGCTACTTCCCTGGGTAGTAGTCTGGTTGGTTCGATCTATGTGCTGGACGAACCTAGTATCGGCCTGCACCCGCGTGATACGCAGCGCCTGATTACCGTATTGCGATCATTGCGCGACGTAGGTAATACAGTTTTAGTGGTAGAGCACGAGGAGGAAATTATGCAGGCTGCCGATCATATCATTGATATTGGTCCGGCAGCCGGTACCCATGGAGGCGAGCTTGTATTTTCGGGTACTTATGAAGAGATCATTGAAGACGATAACAGCCTGACCGGCCGCTACCTGGCACGCAAAGATGAAATTGTTATTCCGACGCGTCGCCGTAAATGGAACGATTACATCGAGATCAAAGGTGCCCGCGAAAATAACCTGAAGCATGTAAATGCTAAGTTTCCGCTTGGTGTGCTTACTGTTGTAACGGGTGTATCCGGTTCAGGTAAAACAAGTTTGGTAAAACGCATTCTGGCACCTGCCTTGCTAAAGGTACTCGGCAATTATACCGGCGAACAGACCGGCTCGTATGACGAACTGACCGGCGATTATAACAAAATTGAACAGGTTGAATTGGTTGACCAGAACCCGATCGGTCGCTCATCCCGCTCAAACCCGGTAACTTATGTAAAAGCATGGGACGAGATCCGGAATTTATTTGCTGCGCAGCCGGTGGCTAAAGCTGGCGGGCTAAAACCTTCAGCATTTTCATTCAATGTAGAAGGCGGGCGCTGCGACGTATGCCAGGGTGAAGGCGAAGTGAAGATAGAAATGCAGTTTATGGCGGATATCTTCCTCACCTGCGAAACCTGTGGTGGCAAACGCTTTAAACAGCACATTTTAGATGTACAGTATCAGGAGAAAAGTGTATCGGATGTACTGAACATGACCATCGAAGAAGCATTGGAGTTCTTCAAAAAAGAACCTAAAATTTTAAACCGCATCAAGCCGCTGGCGGATGTTGGCCTCGGTTATGTGCAGTTGGGACAATCGTCTAATACTTTGTCGGGTGGCGAAGCGCAGCGTATCAAATTGGCTTCCTTCCTGGTAAAAGGTAACAATGCCAATAAAACACTGTTTATTTTCGACGAACCTACTACCGGTTTACATTTCGACGATATCAAAAAGCTGCTTAAATCGTTTGATGCGCTGCTCGATCAGGGTAATACCATCATCGTCATCGAACATAACATGGACGTGATCAAATGCGCCGACTGGGTGATAGACATCGGTCCGGAAGGCGGAGAAAATGGTGGTAAAGTCATTTTCGAAGGTGTCCCGGAGGATCTGCTCAAAGAAGAAAATTCTTATACGGGGCAGTTTTTAAAGGAGCGGTTTGAACACCCGGGTGCGCAACGGGAGCGGCATTTGGTGGGGTAGTAAATAGTACTTTGGGCGAAATATAGCTTTCATAAGCAATGCAATTTCAACCTATTTAATAACAATCCTACAAGTTTTTTTATTCCAGTCAACATTGCCAGAAAATATTTGCACCCATGGCTTTTTTGAAATGTTGAATGTATAACCATGTCTAAAATATTCATCCAATGAATCAACATTAATGGTATATATTTTTATCTGGTTTGATATCAATTTGTCTTGTAATTGCAAACTATCTTTAGATTTTAAAGTTCTTAGAATAGGCTGTTCGATTTTGTCTGATTGTTGAAACCACTTGATATCACGCATAATTATGCAAGAATCGCAGACATCCAATCCTAATCCGCCGATATAAATCTTTTCTTTGGATAGGTTAAGGATATTGATTTTTAAATCAGACTTCTCAAACACACAAGAATAAAAGTTACTTAATACCAGAATTAAAAAAACCGTTTTTGTCAGGTCAATAGCCTTGAAGTTTTTTCGAACTTCC
>Ga0164297_10001151_pt1 | contig 28878 bp, 18 predicted proteins | sample GEODES058metaG_FD_113539 | JGI IMG/M metagenome (GOLD analysis project Ga0164297, IMG submission 113539) | Dystrophic lake water microbial communities from Trout Bog Lake, Wisconsin, USA - GEODES058 metaG | ecosystem: Environmental > Aquatic > Freshwater > Lake | place: USA: Trout Bog Lake... | reverse complement strand
GGATACATCCTTCACCTGAAAATACATCTTAATAAACACACCATCTTTTACCAAAGAAGTCCACGAGATATCGGCTTCGTGGATGCCCATTTCCTTTTTTATAAGTGCGGGGTCGTTGCTTCTCATACGCAGTTCCAACCACTCTCCCGGTTTTATATCAGCAGGTTTTTGCAAATAGATTATGTTAGAACCAATTGGCACATTACTTAATATCCTCCCGATGGACACCGTTTTATCCTTACTAACAGTAGTAAACAAAGAGGGTGTAGTCCACATTTTTGTACTGTCCTTTGGCAAGAGGGTATTCTTCATAAACAACTCCGTGCCACCTTCGCCACTACCGCTACCACGAAGAATTATGTTGGAAGATGAAACAACTATCTGATCTCTATCATCCCCATCTTCGTTTACCAAAAACCTTCCTTTTGGGAAAAATACAATCCCGCCACCATTGTTTTCAGCAGCTTTAATGGCTTTACGGATGGCTTCTTTATCCGAGGCGTCATCATCAGGCTTTGCCCCAAAAGCTGTGACATCGAATACTTTTAACTGCTTGTTTTCAGGGATAGCCGCCTCGCCATAATGATATCCTACATAAGAAAAGTTGGGCAGGATAGACGACGAAGGGTTGTGTTCATAATCCAAAAACACCTTGGCTGTATCCTGCGCAAACAGCATTCCAGAAACAATGGAAAACCCTCCTACTAGTAATAACCGATGCAATAATTTCCTTTTCTTATTCATAACTCCTTTACTTTATAATGACACTTTAAATGTATAAACAGGTATCTCTGTTTTAAAATTAGTAGGCAACGTTATGTGTAGTGCATCTTTAGCCTGTGACCAACCTATTTTTCCTTGATATCCCAATAACTGAACAGACTTTATAGAAGCTTTTCCAGTGGCGAGTGACTGCACAGATACCTCAGCATCCTGCCAGCTTCGTGCAAACACAAACACATCATTTCCTTTCGCAGTAAAGCGAATATCCTCCTGCGTCTTTTGCGATGTTGCATCGTTCAATACATCTTTCATGGTGTTGGGTGAGGCAATATCTTTCTCCGCCTTCTTCTCTGTTGTCGACTTCTCACCTTGCACCTTCCAAGCGTGCGTTCCATAGATGGCATCTCCATTTATTTTTAACCATCTACCCACTGCTGCCAATCTTTCCAAAGACTTTTGGGGTATTTCGCCTTCGCCCGTAGGCCCTACATTCAACAATAAATTACCACTTGCACTCGCAACTTCAATCAAGTTCCTTACCAACACTTCTGGTGATTTAAAGGCTGTATCGTGTCGGTTGTAACCCCATCCTTTGCTAATAGTTATGCAAGATTCCCAAGGCAAAATAGCCGCACTACTATCCTTACCCAACTTTTGTTCAGATACTTTAAAGTCGCCTTGCTGGTTGCCGATGCGTTCATTGATGATACAGTCAGGTTGCAGTTTATTGATTAGTGCCCGCAACTCCTTACTCTCATCTGCATTGATAAGTTCTGGCGTATCAAACCACATTACACCAATTGAGCCATATTGCGTGAGTAACTCTTTAACTTGTGGAATCACTTTTCGTCTGAAATACTTGTCAAATACCTTTCCATCCTCGTTTGGATAGTCCCACGTATTGCTTCTGCCCCCTTTTGTTGGCCAATTGGTTGGCACATCCGGGTCTGCCCAATCCCTTCCTAATGAATAATAAAAACATAGCTTAATGCCATACTTTGCACATGCTTTTGCAAGCTCTTTCATCGGGTCTTTGTGATAGGGCGTTGCCTTCACAATGTTATAATCGTTACTTGGTGAGTTGTACATAGCAAACCCTTCGTGGTGCTTGGATGTGATGACAATATATTTCATTCCTGCACCTTTTACGGCTTTCACCCACGCATCTGCATCGAACTTTGTGGGATTAAATTTAGTTGCCAATGAATCTGCATACTCTTTCAATGGAATCTTTTCATACAACATAAAGTGTTCATTGCCTTTATAGGCGTGCCCTTTCCAATCGCCACCAGCCACCGAATACAATCCCCAATGTACAAACAACCCGAACCGTGCTTCCTTCCACCAATCCATTTTTGATGGAGATTCCGTGGGTGTAGTTTGAGAGAATGACACTGACTTAACAAGAAATAAGACAAACAATAAACTAACTATTCTTTTCATGTTACTAATTTAACTGTACAAAGGATTAATAATAATTGTGGCACGTGCTGTTAATCTTTAAGCGCAAATGAATCGTCCGTCTTCGTCAACCACGCCACTAGTTTAGCCCTCAATTCCACCACTTCTTTATTCTCTTTCTTATAGATATTATTCATTTCAAAAGGATCATTCTTTAAATCGAAAAGAAAAGCATCTTGCGTACCATCTTTCTTTTGCTGATAAGCCAACTTATAATGAGCATTACGGATACCCCTGAAACCACTGTTCTTATTGGCATGGTTACTCATTATTGCCCCCAATAAATATTGTTCACTAGGCACTTTACCACTGCCATTTCTGAAATAAGAAGCGTAACTAGTACCATCAATATCAGCAGGTATCTTGCTCTTTTCTCCCATCAAATCCAAAAGCGTAGGATATATATCGGGGATACTGCCGAGAAACGTAGTATCTATCCTTGCCTTTATCTGCCCCTTCCAATAAACTATGAACGGTATCTTCAAAGACTCTTCATAGATGTTATTCTTCGACTCTTCATCGTGTTTTCCCAAGCAATTACCATGGTCAGCCATGATAATGATGATGGTATTATCCAAGAGCTTCTGTTTCTTCAGTCCATTTATAATCCTTTTTATCTGCGCATCCACACCCGAAATGTTTGCGTAGTAATACTTGATATTCTCCCTGTACAACTTTCCCATGGGTGTTTCCGCCGCTGGAATGTTTGGGTCTTGCAATAAAGAATCTAGCGGCACATCGTTGTATTCATCCAAATACTTTGTTGGTACTGTCTTATAATCCGAGTGCGGAGGATTCATAGACACCACCAATGCAAAAGGTTTAGTGGCGTCACGAACATTATCTTTATTATTAAAGAAGTCAAGGGCTTTGTCGGCCTCATGTTCAGGCCCCCATTGGTTTACATAGTGAAAACTATCCCTGCCCGCTTTAGAATCCCAATACATCGGTTTGTTGTGGCGGTCATAAGTTCCGTAAGCGTACCAATAGTCGAAGCCGTGTCTTCTTTCGGGGGATGTCCATTCGTTCCAAGCCACTTTCTTATCGTTGTTATAAGTAGGGACGTAAGGTTCGTGAGGAGAATCCAAATGCCATTTGCCAATATATCCATTGGAATACCCATCGGCTTTCAACACATCAGACCAACAAACTATCTTCGTTGGCAACTCAATGCCATCGGGAGCAGAGGCAGAGTTTACATTGCTGTACACATGATTTTTAAAGGGGTATTTACCAGTAAACAGCATGGCCCTTGCGGGAGAACAGAGCGGAAAATTGCTCGTCATCTGCGTAACAACGAAGCTTTGCTTGGCAAAAGAATCAATGAAGGGAGTCTTTACCTTTTCCTTACCAATAAAACCCATTGCTTGTCCCCGCCACTGATCGGCGATGATGATAACAACATTTGGCTTCTTCTGCGCAACCAATAAAGCAACAGGCATCACTGAACCAATCGCAAACAAACAAACCCATTTCTTCATTTTTTCTCTTTAAATTAAATCAAAACCTATCTATGTACAATTAAGGCTATTCTCTTTTTATCAATTCATTTAATGCTTGTGCATCATCTCCACGTCATTTCGACGATAGGAGAAATCTCATCGAATCATTTGCGCTTTTAAACAAATAAAATAAGACTATAAAGTATAATTAGATTTCTCCTATCGTCGAAATGACGTTCCCCTAGGTTCGGGAAACGAATTATCGAAGAGCGGATAGTCATTAATCCAATTTTAAATACTTACCAGCATATCTTTTTCTTATCTATTTTAACAAGATTCATCAAGAGAGATAAAAGAAGATAAACCCCAAAACGTATTTGCACCAATACCGACACGCTCATCACAGCAAATCTTCGTATTTGCCCTGCTAATGGTTCGCTCATCACAGCAAATCTTTGTGTTTGCCCTGCTAATGGTTCGCTTATCACAGCAAATCTTCGTGTTTGCCCTGATGAGAGAACTCTTAGCACAGCAAATCTTCGTGTTTGCCCTGATGAGAGAACTCTTAGCACAGCAAATCTTCGTGTTTGCCCTGATGAGAGAACTCTTAGCACAGCAAATCTTCGTATTTGCCTTGCTAATGGTTCGCTCATCACAGCAAATCATTTTTTCTCCTTCAATTCAAACATCTTTTATCTACCAAAAACTAGTTTATCTTACCACCAATGTACCTTGATAAACCAACGCTGTACTCGCAGCATCCCTAATGGAAACTAGGTAAGTGCCACTTGCCAACTTATTATTAATGGTCAATCCATAACTACCCGTACCACCGCTATGCGTAATGCTCTGCTCATTCACTTTTTGTCCCAAAGCGTTGTATATACTTATATCGTATTTCCCTGCGGGGATATTTGTCAATTGTACATTGAGAATCTTGCCTACAAGGGGATTGGGATACAACGTAAAAGGCGTAAGGGATAAGGCGTAAGGCGTGAGTTTGGTAATGTTGCTGTAAGTGACGGTACCCACTTCGCTGATTGCCTTGATACGGTAATAGTTGGTAGAGAATGGATTATTATCTGTGAAATTATAACTGTCGGTTAAGGTATTCTTTGCAGCGATTTCCCCTATTTGTGTGAATGTTTTGGCATCGGTAGATTTTTCTACTGCGTAATGCGATTCGCCCTTCTCGCCAACCGTATTCCAAGTGATGATTGCAGCCTTGCCAACCATCCTTGCACTAGCCTGAATGCTATTGACAGCCAAAGTTCCGCCATTACTAAATATAATCTCAAACCGATTCTTTCCTTGGCTTGCCGTATCGCTCGTAATATTGAAATCATACGCTTGGCTTGCCCTTATATCTTTATTAATCCCCAAAAAATTATCTTTCAGGGTAATAGAAACTGAGCTATCAATGCCCTGATAGTCACTGAACAACAAACGGAATGCGCCATTTGAACTGCTACTTATTCCTAGTTGAGCAGTATCCACTAATAAAGTATCCGGCAGCGTTGCGATAGCCAACGAAAAAGTATCTTTAAGCGTAGTGAGCACTTGGCTTGCAGCATTGAAAGATGCCGCATCCCAATTGGGATTGTACGCTTTTGTGCCACTACTATTAAAGCGTACAACCACCTCATCCAAAGGATTATCACTGGCCGTTTTTAGTCCAATCCTTATTAGTTTATTGTTACTAGAGCCAAAATATTGTGTATTGGGAATGATGCCCGCTGTCTTATGGCTTTCTTGGAAGGTGACGCTGCCGCTTGCATTTGCCTCCACAAAGAAAGCTTGACCACTTGCTATGTAATTGCCAGAAGTATTGTCATAACCAGTCGCCCCATTGGCAATCACCCCAGCAGAATAGGTGGTATAATTGCCATTACCATAAGGGCTGAACGTCCACATCTTATTATAAGTGTTGCTATTGCTCGTTTGGAAGGCAGTAAAACTTATCGGACTCGGATAAGGATTCGCCAGCAAAGTATAAAGATGGGTGGAAGGATTGTTTAGGGAAACCGTGACATTGCCCGTACTCACCGTACCCGTTGCGCTCAACGTAACGGCTTCGGGAGCAGTTGGCGTAGCTATTTCCAATTGGTTGGCACAGGTTACGCCGCTACTATTTCGATTGCCTCTAATGTTTATGCAATAGCCTGTGCCGGGAGAAAGACTGGTTGATATTGTATTGGGAATACTTACGTAACGACTACCATTCACCTTTGTTGCACTGTACGTGAACATGCTAGACGCATTGGAAATGGTAACATCGAAACCATTACTATTGAATTTATCTGTGGAAGATACTCCATGCCCCGTTGTACTTCCGCAAGCATTGCCACCCGTTCCTGCACCGGTAATGTATATCTGTTGCTGCCAAGCACTATTAATAGTTTGCGAAACAGGACTACCAATAAAACTAAACTTCCTTGCAGTCTTGGCAGGTATATAACGTTGCACAGTTACATTGCCCGTAATGCTTCCTATAGCTTGATCAATCCTTGCAGTGCCTGTACTCGTAGAAATCAAGGTGAGGTAACCACCCGTAGCCATCGTTCCGGCAGTGGGATACAAAGTGCCAGTAAGATTGAGCGTGCCACCCAAGGTTACACCAGCAGTATTATTAATTTTAAGGTTGTTTACAGTGTTGCTTACAAATAGATTTGCAGGAATTGTTTGTGCCGAAGAGCCGCTGTAAGTAACGGTGTCGATATTAGAACTTGCATTGATGCTGCCCACAGTCGTCTGGGCAGAAAGACCAGTTGTTATGGCGAGAAGCAGCAGTAAATAAATATGTATTATGTATTTTTTCATTGATTGGACTTAATTTTTATTATAAACCCTTACATAATCTACCTGCATATAAACAGGCCAAGTATTACCAGCATGATTGGGGGATTCCCAAGTGACTACAGTACTAAATAAAAGATATTCTGGGTGCTGGGAGATAAAACCCGTGTTGCTCATTGTCCATTTTAGTACCCCATCCGTATAAAAGTTTAGATAAGTAGGCGTCCATTCCACAGCCACAATATGCCAACCAGAACTACTTACCGAAGTATAGTTGGTTACATCTTGGTGATACGTACCATACCCATTTTTATGAATGGTGGTGTGCACACTCCCATAAGGATAAGAGGTAGCTGGCCCCAAATATTCGCAGACATCTATCTCCGTGCCATAAGTGGCAGCATCGTTGGCAGCAGGATTGGTTGCATTGGTTGGCGACTGCATCCAAAAGGCACAGTCAACCCCATTATTGGCAGTAAACATCATCTTAGCTTCCATGTAACCGTACTGTTTCATTACATTATTTGGGGCGGAGGTAGCCACATCGCCAACATAATAGATGCCGTTGCTTGAGTCATTGGTCTCTATTTGCAGATGTCCGTTACCATCTAAGAAAGAGTAATTGGATAGGGATTGATATTTAAAAGCATACCCGCTGATGGTGTCGGGCGTGGGCGTAGAGCTGGTATAATGATGCACCCAGTAGTTGGGATTGGGCGCAGAACCCGCACTACCATTGAACTCATCGTCCCAAACCAAGGTATAACCCGCCTTATAGGCCGAATCAGTAACCGCCACACCGGGAGCGTAGGTTTTTCCTTGAATGATAAGATTGCTACCAGTACCCAACTTCAAAATCCCTGCATAAAGTTTTAGGGAATCGGTAATAGTGAGGGTTGCGTTATTGGTAAGCGTAACGCCAGAATCATTGTAAATGGTAATATCATAAGCACTAGCGTTGTAGAAAATAGAATTGCCCGGAATAGTCTGTGCAGATAAGCCATTGTATCGGATATTGGCACTGTTTGTAGTGGCATTTATAGTACCAGAAAGCGATGAAAGCGTGTTTGCAACACCAATCGTATCAAGCAATACGACTCCTGCACTATTGTTTATCTGAAGGTTACCGTAGTTGGCTACTAATACATTCTGAGACGCACTGCCATTGTAGACAACGGAACTACCAGAAGAAAGATAACTCAAAGTGGGATAATAGCTTGCCCCAGAAAGCATTTTATAGTTGAAAGTAGAAGTGCTGTTTACATTGATAGTTGCATTCAAATAGGTAGTTCCGGAAGCGGTGGTCAACGTACCAGAAGTGCCTGTAGTTTCAGAGCCGCCAGTTTCATCACCAATGGAAATATACACACCAGTTGCACCAAAGTTGCCAGTGATAGTTGCGGATTTACCATTGTTGATTACATAAGTGCAATTAGAATTGGTGATACTAGAAGGAGAGACACCTGTGCCATTTGGCATTGTGTTCCAATTGACTACACTGTTAGCATCACCCGTTGTAGGTAGGAAATAATATACGTCCCCAGCGTAATCATACGAACTATTGGATGTCCAGCCAGTGTTATTAGTGTTGAGGGTGGCATATCCGGCAGTGATGTTCGTGCCAGAGTTATTGTTATTATCAGTAACGGAGACATAACTAATGGCGCATTGTCCAGCAGTGGGGGTAATGGTGGCTTGGCTTCCAGAAGTGCTTGCATTGATGGAGAGAAGATTGCCAGAAGTTCCCCTAAGTGACAGCACACCAGCGAAAGTCTGTGTTTGTCCCGAAGGAAAGGTGAGCACATCGGCAGCAGAAACTGATTTTGCAAAGTTGTAGAAAGCCGTAGAACCTGTAATTAACTGCCCAGTACCATTAAGGGTAACCGTTCCATTATTATTTGTGAATGTTCCCCCACTGTTATTCCAGTTGCCGCCAACAATGAAGTTACCAGATGGTGCAATGAAAGTAGCACCGCTCTTTAAAGTGAAAGCACCTGCAATAGTCAGCGTACTTGGGGCTGTAATGGTGCCACTGGTAATAGTCAAGTTGTTATACGTTCCCGAAATTACAGGCAAAGAATTGGTATAACCCAAGCTGAGTGTATCACCAGAAGTTACGGTGTAAGTTCCAGTGCTGCCAGGTGTAAATAAAGTAGAAACAGCAACAGTACCAGCACCTAAGGTTCGCCCGCCATTGCTAGTAGCAGAGGCGTTCAGTGTTGTATAATTCCCCGCAACGATGGTTTGGGAAGAAGTGCTTGTATAATCTACCTCAAAACTGTACGTTAGCCCAAGAGGTAAAGGCGTAGAACTGGTATTAGCCGTCTGCAATTTACCAGTGCCGCTAGTACTAAAAGAACCTGCTATAACGTAAGTTCCTGCATTCAAAACGCAACCACTATTGATGGTGAGTGTGCCATTAATGGTGATTAGTCCATATAAACTCACACTCCCATAGGTATCTGCGATAATCAGATTGGTAAAAGTACCACCTCCATTAGGAAAGGTCTGAGCGGTTGTGGAGGAATTATATTCAACAGTAAAACTCCAAGATTGCCCAGCAGAGATAGCACCTGAATATTGGTATTGCGTGGTAAGCAAACCAGTGCCACTTGTAGAAAATGACGAACCAGAAGTGAGGATATAAGTCCCCATATTTAAAGTAGTACTGCTGTTAATAGTCAAAGTTGCATTGACAGTAATACTTCCCGCAGCCGACACCGTAGCAGAGGTATTGGTAATGGACAAATTGGAGTAAGTAGTTGCAGGCACTGTCTGCGTACCCGTACCTGCAAAGGTTACGGTACTTCCCGTGGACAAAGTACCTAAAGTGGGGGTTGTGGTATTTTGATTAATCAATGTTCCACTGGCAGAAACATAGATGGTACCCGAAACAGTATAGCCAGAAGGAATGGTAAACGTGCAAGCGTTGGTGCCATTGCCTACCGTTATGTAAGACGAAGAGCCAGACACAGTCCAATTGGCAGTTATTGTGACTGAAGAAGTATTCTGGATGATAAAGACTTGGCTTGCGGCAGTAAAATTAGAAGGGGGAGTTCCGCTACCATCAGTATTTAGTCCCCAACTTGAGGTGCTGGTGATGCTTCCACTACCATTATAATAATACGTTGTTGCCTTTCCTATCAGTTGGAAAGACATGAACATAATAAGTAAACAAAGGAACTTTCTTTTCATTGACAACGCATCTTTTGCAATCATTTAATAACACCGAACGGAGGAAGAGAGTTAGTACAATTGCCTGAACATAATTTAGCCTAAACCCCAAAACGTATTTGCACCAATACCGACACGCTACACACAGCAAATCTTCGTATTTGCCCTGCTGATGGTTCGCTCATCACAGCAAATCTTCGTATTTGCCCTGCTGATGGTTCGCTTATCAGGGCAAATCTTCGTGTTTGCCCTACTAATGGTTCGCTCATCACAGCAAATCTTCGTATTTGCCCTGCTAATGGTTCGCTTAGTAGGGCAAATCTTCGTGTTTGCCCTGCTAATGGTTCGCTCATCACAGCAAATCTTCGTGTTTGCCTTGCTCATTAGCTCGTCATCACAGCAAATCATTTTTTCCGCTTCTATTCAAACATCTATTATCAACCAAAAACTGGTTTATCTTACCAATAATTCTCCTTTATAAACCAACGCTGTACTCGCTTCATCCCTGATGATAACTAGGTAAGTGCCTGTTGCCAACTTATTATTGATGGTCAATCCATAACTACCCGTACCACCGCTATGCACAATGCTTTGCCCATTCACTATTTGCCCCAAAGCATTATAAATGCTTATATTGTATTTCCCTGCGGGGATATTTGTCAATTGCACATTGAGAGACTTACCCGTTAGGGGATTGGGATATAAATTGAAAGCAGTGAGTGGTGAGTGGTGAGTGGTGAGTTTGGCAATGTTGCTGTAACTCTCAGCATCAGTTTCACTAATTGCCTTGATGCGGTAGTAGTTGACTAGTGAAGGATTGTTATCAATGAAAATATAGTTAGCAATCGTATTGTTATGTGCCGTTTGTTCGCCTATCTTATCGAAGCTAATTCCATCAACGGACTTTTCTATGTCATATTTCTGCATTCCAACCTCACCAGCCACATTCCAGTTTATGGCTGCTTTACCATTGATATTATTTGCCTTTACATTAATAAAATGAATAGGCAGGGCACTGACAATGGTATAGGCATTGGTGACCGTTGCACCAGCAGAATCGCCTTTTGGCAAGATAAAATTGATGGAAGTAGATGAATCTGCATTCAAAGTGGCATTCGTACCAGAAAGACTTGCAGAGGTAGTAACAAGAATTGAAGTAAGCAGGTGCGTTGGATCAGCAACGGAAATAGTATATCCGCCCTTTTGCTTTTGTATTAAAAGCAAAGCAGGGTTGTTTGTCTTTATCGAGAAATTCGTTGCAGTGTCCAACAGAAGACTATCTATTTTATAGAAAGCAATGCCGTAAACACCCGCACTATCATCGGCAAAAGCTTGTGCATTGGCGTTGTTGGCAACCTTTTTTAACTGATAAGAAGTTGTCCATGATGCAAACTGACTCACACTTTTATACGGCACCACAATGTACTCGTAAGTGCCAGTGGTTGGCTTGGTACCATGGTTGAACCATGCACTGAAGATAGTGTTGGAAACGGGCGTTGCCGATTGTGCAGAATTGATGCTATACCAAGAACCAGTTTGCACCTGATTGGCAACAGTAATATTGCCTTGATGAGGGAAAAGATAGCCAACATTGTTGTGATGCACCCAATTGAGTTTGGTATAAGCCTGTTGTTGCCCCGTAAAGGCAGACTGGATTCCTGCGCTATCCACAGTGACTGTTCCGCTAGAAACGCACTGGTTCACACTGGTGAGAACTGGGCCTTCGGACTTGGTAGAAGTAATGCCCGCACCCAAACAATACATGGCACTGGGCGTAAAGAAGTAGGCTTTTCGGGCATTGACAGAATCGAACGAAAACGCATAGGCAGACAAACCATAAACCCCATTTGAAACGCCCCCCGCTAAGCTATTGGTAGGCGTATATCCACCAGAAGGCATCTTAGAAAAGTTGGCAGAAGGGTTGCTTTCGGTAGTTGTTCCAGGCACCCTGTTCCAATCCCATACGGGGAAGGCATTGGCATACTCATCGCCCTTAATCATGATGTTTGTGCTTCCCCAAGGCAGGTATTTTCCTTTAAGATTCTCTCCATTAATAGACTCAGAACCAACTGTTCTTTTGGAAGGAGTCTTTACGGATAGATAAAATTTACTGCTATGATGCGCCATGAAGTCCGACTTCCAGAACTGCTTATTGCCCGGTGATTGAAAATTGGCATTTCCTCCCGCTAAGAACTTAACGTAATTATTAAGCTCCGTTGTACGATAGTTATTGCTAAGGCTAATTAAATAACTAAGGCAAGAAGTTCTAAAGCTACTAATGGATGTTCCTCCACTTCGGGTCAAACCGCGCCCTGTGGAATTAAAATCGGAAGTACCTTTCTGGCTAAACCACTGTTGACCGTTTAGCACAAAATCAATCAGGAAATTTATATTATCCTGGGTGGTGGCAAAGGCTGTATTCCGGGCATAATATGCCATGAATGCAGAGCCTTGCAAGAATTCGGAACCATAACCCCAGTTGTACAACTGCGCACCGTGCATATAATAGCTGTTGTCTATTTTCATTCCTTCGCTAGTGCCAATAAATACTTTTATATTGGCAAAAGCGGTATCAAAATCCCTTTGCAACTCGGCAGTGCTATCTTTGATACAGGCCTTATAAATAGAAATCTCAAGGTTCAATGTTTGGTTGGAACCCATTACAGCTTCGTTGGCTTGTGGTACGAATATGGCTGCAGAAACATTGTAATAATTTAGCCCAACGTCTGCAAGCGCAAAGAGTGTATCGGCACTAAACCCATACGTATCCCCTGTTTTCATCAATAGCAAACTTTGACCATACACAGTTGGCCCACCAATATCATTGTCGTACCAATTATTTGAGTAAGGTTGAGCAGTATTCCAGAAAGAGAAGGCAGCATAAATCTGTGTTTTCACAACAGCACCATGGTAATAAATACTCGAAGGAGTATTGTATGCGTTACAAATAGCCAATAGCCTGTTCAAGTGCGTTAAAGGTTTCCAGTTAGTGATAGATTTATCTGCATAATTCACATCATTCCAACTGCCATTTGCCTGTAAACTATCCAGATAAGCCCCAACGGTTGCATCTGACTTAGCACTGCTGGAAAGAACATACGTTCTGAAGCGACTGGTAATGGTATCAGTATCCGCTTGCGTTTGAGCACAAAGGGGATTGGCTGATATGAAGCCAATCATTAAGAGGGTTATTATTTGAGGTATATATTTTTTCATAATCGTATTGTTGATAATCCATTTTATAATTGACGTATGTATAAAAGTAGTTGTTTTAGCATTTACTGTCGTATATGATTGTATCCAGCGAGAAGGATTGAAGCATACTTGTTTTTCATACTTGAATGTTAAGCTAATTATTAATTTATTGATGTAAAGACCTCTTGTATTTCAATAAAGCTTCCAGATAATAGTAGTCTGCATAAACCAAAGGCTTGTCTATTTCTTGCCCATGGGGTAAACTGCCTGTACTATGCTTCAATATGAAATTGTTGTTTGTGCCGGGTGCTGCTGTATACTGCTCACTTGCCAATGAGTTCAAAATATCAATAGCTGCTTTTCTATAAACTTTCCCTTTTTTCCCAACATACTTACTCAAATCAAACAAAGCAGAAGCCACTATCGCCGCTGCCGAAGCATCCCTTGGTATTTCTTTGTACTTGGCTGAGTCATATTTGAATTGTGGATGATAACCCGGTTGGTTTGCATTGAAATCCCAATAAGGTATCTTATCTTTTGTAAGCCTTGGATTATTCAAGAAAAAATCAGCAACATGTTGTGCCGTTTCTAGGAAACGAATATCGCCCGTTTCTCTATACACCATCGTAAACCCATAAATACTCCATGCTTGCCCTCTTGCCCATGTTGAATTATTGGCATACCCCTGACAAGTTTCCTGATGCAACACCTTGCCCGTAATAGAATCGTAATCTACCACATGGTAAGTACTGTAATCTGAACGGATATGGTTTTTCATAGTTGTCAAGGCATGGGTGATGGCAATATGTCTGTATGAAGTATCCCCCGTGACCTTCGAAGCGAAAAACAACAACTCTAAATTCATCATATTGTCTATGATAACTGGATAATGCCACATTGTTTTACCATCCCAAGACATTCTTTGGTTCCAACTTTTTATGCAGCCGACATTTGGATTGAAGCGAGTAGATAAAGACTTAGCTGCCTGAATCAATACTGCTTTGTATTTATCATTATGTGTAAGCCTATACCCATTGCCATAACTACAATAAAGCATAAAGCCAATATCATGATGACCCGTAAAATATTCCAATGGCTCAAGGGCTTCTGTAAAACGCTCGGCTGCTTTTTTTAATGAATCATTTTTGGTGGCTTCGTAAGTGTACCAAAGATTGCCTGCAAAAAAGCCACTTGTCCAATCATAAATATCTGGACACAATGCCAAACTTCCATCTGACCTTGAGTGACGGGGTGGTTTGGTTGGGTCTGTTGCTACCAACAACATGTTCTTGCAATGTTGTTGGGCATTGCCGAAAGCCTTATCCAACAATTGGGCATTTGCCACAGAGCAGCAAAACATAGCTACTATACAGGCGGCTGTTCCGGAAGATGAGCTAACAATTTTTAGTTTGTTGTCTTTCTTTGTGGGAGTCAACTCCACTATTTTACTTTTCGCTTCGGCTTTTTTAACTCTGCCAAACAATTTTATTCCTAGATAATTAATAAATTTCTTCATACTCGCATTTGCTTGTTTTATGTCTATTGCACAGTGACGGTTAATGTTTTTATACTTTCCGTATTGCTATACACATTTACATTTCTGGCATCGAAGGTTACAGTGTACACACCTGGCTTAGTGAATACATAGGGATAATTGATTACAGGATTATCCGAGACATTCTTTATTGGAACACCATTATCCGGCGAAACTTGCGAAAGATTAATTGGCTGTGATATTACCCAAGATTCATTTGAAGGCGCTGTTGCGGAACCGCCTGTTATTTTTAATGACGTAGTGGAAACTCCCCAATTTGCAGTTGTATTCAGCATATTTACACCTATCCATGCACTATTAGGAATATCTAGTAATGTTGTATTAGTACTATCGGGCAGGTAATTAATCAATGAAAGGTTGGTGATAGTCCAAGTACGTTGAGCAGAAATGCCATCATGTTGGTCTGCAAACTTGAAAGCCACAAAAATGGGTGTATCCAAACTAGCGAAATCTGAAAGGTAAATACTATCAGATGGTGTGTTGTTTTTACCTGTAGAAAGCGTTGCCCTATTGGTAATATCCTTCCAAGTTGCGGCACTAACATCAGCAGAGTCATAGTTCCCATCAAAATTGTTAGACACCAACAAGTGCAACGTATTGGTATGGTTTCCGTACTGCTCATAACTCTGAAAGTTTAGGATGGGTGTGCCTCCGAGTACCGATGTCCTATTTCTATTTATATATTGATGCCCATTCTCCCCAGAGTAAAAAACAATATAATCGGGGTTGCCGCTCAGTATAAATTTTACCGTATCACCCACATGATAGATGGCAGAATCTGTAGTTACATTAAACGAAACAGGTCCCACATCCTTTTTTGTGCATGAAGTTACAGCCATCAATAAGATTGTTGCCATTATAATATTTCTCATCTTAATCTATTAAAAAGTATCTTTTTTAATCTAAACTTGACTTTATTCAGTCACTAAAGAAACTTATTCAGTCACTAAAGAAACTTATTCAGTCACTAAAGAAACTTATTCAGTCACCAAAGAAACTTATTCAGTCACCAAAGAAACTTATTTAGTCACCAAAGAAACTTATTCAGTCACCAAAGAAACTTATTCAGTCACCAAAGAAACTTATTTAGTCACTAAAGAAACTTATTCTGTAACTGAAAAAAGTAATTTCTCCCTTCAATGAACAATTATCCCCTCTCATCCTCAAAGACTCTCCCACTCACAACTCATAATTTATAGCTCATCACTAAAGTCCTACCATCCATAATTCTGGCTTCCAATAGCAGGGTTCAACGACATTTCACTGATAGGTATTGGAAACAAAACATGCTTTTGCTGAACATTATTTCCTGCAATTGCTGCATACTGATAAGCGGCTGGGGCAGTGGTGGTGATTTGATTTGCCAATGTTTTCATTGTTGAAACAAATATTCCCCACCTAATCAAATCATTTCTACGCAAACCTTCAAAGCATAATTCAAGCATCCTTTCGTTGTAAACCGCTTGTTGAAAAGCCAAATAAGAGAGTCCAGCAGGCAAATCGGATTTTGCATTTGCAATATTTACCGGAAAACCATAAGCCCTCCTTCTTACCTGATTGATGGCATCATAAGCAGCGGCATCAGGTTTTTGATTAACCTCGTTTTCTGCCTCGGCCTTCATCAACAAAACATCGGCATAGCGCAACAAAGGGAAATTGATGGGTGTGTTGTTTTTGCTTTTGGGCGACGAAACCTCATACGAACGCCTCCATTTTCCCACATTTCTATTGTACACCGCACTAATTGTAAATGGAATCATCTTGGTGCTATCAATATTTCCAGTAGCACTGTCGGTGTATGATTTATAGGAGAAAGGCGCAATAGACCAATCGCGTCGTGTATCAGGCGATGTCAACAACGTACTGCCAGCATAAGCATTGAAAAGCTTGGCCGTGGTATTCATGAAACCATAAGAATAACCAACTGTCAAGTCGTTGCAAGCAATTCCATTTGCACTACCTACCCAGCCATAAGTGGTGTAAGAGGAGCCGATGCCATTGCCATTGAACTCTACTTCCCACATACTTTCTTTAATGTCGTACAGGTTTTGGCATTGGTTGATAAAAATTTGACTGTAACTAGGATTGAGGGAATGAATACCCGAATTGATTACTTTGTTTGACCAATTTAATGACTGAGCAAAATAATAAGCACTACTATCCGTGAAAGGATAGCCAGCCCGAAATAGACAAACCCTAGCCAAAATACCTTCGACAGTAGTTTTGGAAACCCTGCCTGGGAAACCCCAATAACTAATAGGCTGCACCAAACTATCGGCAGTGGTCATGTCGCTAATGATTTGGGAATAGATCACTTTGGAAGCAGTTTTGGGGAAAGATATACTATCTGGAGAAGTGCTGGCATGTAGCGGCATAGGCACATCGCCCCAGTTGGAGACTAGGAGAAAGTAATAATAAGACCTAAGAAATAAAGCTTCACCCTTTGCTACAGCCCTTGCCCCAGAATCCATAACGGGTTTGTTGATATTGTCAAACAGAAGATTTGCTCGATCAATACCAGTATATAGGTCTGACCAAAGGCCGCCGATATTGGATGTTGAGGAATTGTAATTGTAAACCTGTGTACCAATCGTTACATTTCGAGAATAGAAAGACTCATCGGTGCCTGAACCAAGTAAGCACCAGATATTTTCGCCGTACAAATTAGTTGAAGCCAATATTTGATAAACACCTGTAAGGGCGTTATTCAATTCATCTGCTGTTTGAAAGTAGTTGCCTTCGGGAATAAACGTGGTTGGTTTTGTACTCAAGAATTTGTTGCAGGAGGTTACAGTAAATACTATTGCCAACAACAATATGCACCCGATTCTTATGTTCATTTTACTTTTCATATTTCTATTATGCATCAATCATAACTTTTATTAAAATGTAAGATTTGCTCCCAATGTCAATGTCCTAGCTCTTGGATAAGGTGAATAATCCGCATCAGGTGTTAGTGCAGACTGATAACTAGACACCTCTGGGTCGTACCCGGTATATTTTGTCCAAGTAATAAGATTTTGCCCAGATACATACACTCGTAAAGTTTTTATGCCAGATCCTTTTAATTGACTTGGCATAAGATTGTACCCAATTGCAACTGTTTTAAGTCTTAGGTAAGATCCATCTTCTACAATCCTCGAAGAATAGGTGCTGGTAGGCCCGCCGCCACCAGTTCGGTAAATATTAGAATTGGGGTTGTCCATAGACCACCTATTTACATAACTAGCAAACTGGTTTAAGTTTGTTCGTGCTGGCTGGTTGCCATCAAATACCAATCTATTCAGGTTAACAATATCGTTACCATACGACCATTGAAAGAAAAAGTTTAGATCGAAGTTCTTGTATTTGAGATTGTTGGTGAAACCTCCTGTATGTTTTGGAAAGGGTCTGCCTATTACGGTAACGTCATTATTATCTATAATACCGTCACCGTTTATGTCCCTGTATTTTATGAAGCCAGGTTGTATTGCACTTCTTGAGCCATAATAGGGTATGTTATTTTTTAAAACATACTTCCCTCCCACTTCATTAAAGTCTTTCAACTGGTAAACGCCATCCCATACATTGCCAATGATTTGCGCCATCGGTTGACCAATCTTTGCAACATACAAAGGAGTATTGCCATAGCCATTGTCCCAAGCAATGGAAGTAAGTAGAGACTCTTGGTTATTAGTCAATGAAATTATTTTATTTCTATTGAAGGAAATATTTAGTGACGAAGACCACCTAAAAGTTTTTGATTGAATATTAACGGTATTGATACTGAACTCAAAACCCTCATTTTGAACCTCTCCTATATTTTTACTGGCACTAGAAATACCTATGTGTGGGGGAAGATGTGCATTGAGTAATAAGTTGCTTGTAACTTTTCTGTAGTAATCCGTGGTAATATCTATCCGATTGTTAAGAATAGAAACATCCAACCCAATATCTGCCTGCGATGTTGTTTCCCAATTTAAGTTTGGGTTTTCCAATCTATTTTCTGCGGAGCCGTCGGCAGGAGTATTATTAAAAGAATAGTCATCCCCAATAAGTTGATATATGGATGCAAGGTATTGAAATGGTTGTATCCTATTGTTTCCGGTGACCCCATAGCTTGTTCTTAATTTGGCATCTGATAACCAAGTAAATCGTTTAGCAAACTTTTCATTGCTAATTCGCCATGCAAAAGCACCCGAAGGGAAGTATCCCCACCGTTTATCAGGCGCAAATTTTGAAGACCCATCGGCCCTAAAAGAAACAGTAAATAAATATTTAGAAAGAAGTGTATAATTTGCTCTTGCTAAAAAAGAAGCCAAAGTCCAAGGCGATTCTATTGGCGTAACCACACGCTGAGTACCTTTATTCAAACCACTTACGTCAGTGACACTTGGTGGTAATTGATTGGCAGAGGTACCATTGATTTTTTCGTCACCACCCTGAAAGGTGCAGCCACCTACTAAATTAACCTGATTGTTATCGTTTATTTTTTTTATATAACTAAGGGTATTTTCATTTAACCAGGAGTTGTTATTGTCATAGGTAATAGAACCATTTATCCCATTTGCTCCATAAGCCGAATTGATATTTCCAGTAAGTGTATTGGCGTTATTGAATACATCAGTTCTTAGTTTATCTCTTACGGTACCTAATGTTATCCTCAATTTTAAGCTATTGGTAATACTGTAATCTGCGTAAGCATTGGCAACAAACGCATTGGTTGTATTGTGCAATAATTGGTTGTTGGAAGAAATAATAGGATTTATCCTGTAATCATTTGTCCCATCAATAATAGGATCAAACAATAGATTTTGTAAATTTGCCGAATCGCCAGTTACTGGTCTATATCCCCAAACACTATACATCAACGCCGTTGTTAATGAACTATTTACTGCCGACGGAGGCACTCCATTTTGTGAAAGGTTGCTATAGTTTATGTTTACGCCAACCTTCAATTTGTGATTTACCACTTGATCTAATACAATTCTTCCTTGATAGCGGTCATATCCGGAATTTATGATGATACCATTCTGTCCAAATGCAGAGCCAGAAATTGAATACTTGGTCTTTGTATTACCCCCTGTAATTGCAAGATGTGCATTGGCGATACTACCATTCCTAAACATCAAATCCTGCCAGTTTATAGCAGGAATGGTTTTGTATGAATCGAGTGTCCTACCATTTACTAGGTAGGTGGCTGCGGCATTAGTTGGACTAAGCTCCAACTGATACTTCACAAAATCATAACTACCCATTAAGGGTATCTCCTTTAAGTTCTTTTGAACACCATAATAAGGCTCAAAAGAAATTACTGGCGTCCCCTTCTTACCTTTTTTTGTGGTAATAATGATTACCCCATTTGCCCCTCTTGCACCATAGATAGCGGTGGCAGAAGCATCTTTCAGGATTTCGATGCTCTCTATCTCGGATGCGTCAATGATGTTATTATTTGGATTCTCAATGGGAAAACCATCTATCACATACAGAGGGGAATTATCTTGTGTTATGGAATTATTGCCTCGAATTACAATATTTACAGTTGCTCCGGGTTGTCCATCGGCAGAGGATACTTGCACACCTGCCACCCTTCCTGCCAGAGCTTCATCAAAGGAACGAACTGGGGCTTTTTGTAAATCAGACATATCTACTTTGGAAACAGCACCTGTAAGATCTTTCTTCTTTACGCTTCCATAACCAATTACCACAACCTCATTTAATGTACTAGCTATTTCTACCATCAATACATCTATACTGGTAGATGCCCCAACATTCTTTTCTTTATTGGCATATCCAACATGCGAATAGGATAGGGTAGCATTTGCGTCATCAACTTTAATGGTATAATGACCGTCCTTATCACTGATGGTAGAGATATTTCGATTCTTTACTTTTACGGTTACGCCTTCCAAAGGCTTTCCCATGCTATCCTTAACTGTCCCTGTAACAGTCGAGAGTGGAAAAGTTGTTTCAGGAATTATTCCATCAGCCGTATTCCCTTTTTTATCTTTTGCAATAAAAAGTAGGAATTTATTGTCCCCGATGATTTTGTAAGCGATGCCACTACCTGACAACAAAACATCGAAGAATGATTTCAGGGTGATGGAGTCGCCATGCTGAAAACTTATTTTCTTGCTATCATCAATTGTATTCGGGCTATATACAAAACGGATATGCGCTTGTTTTTCCACCGATTCCAATACTTTTCTTAGCTCTGCATTGTCAAAAGTAAGAGACACTTTCTTATTCAGCACAGCCTGAGCATTGCTATCCCTTGGTAAAAAAGTAAAAACTATCAATGCAGAAAAAGCCAACAGTATAATCCTAAACTTCATAAGCACTCATTATGGCAACTTTGCCCTATTTATATTTTAGCAATCCGTTTCAAATTTCTATTTGCAACCAGTTCCTTTAATTAAAATCTTTGTGCCAGACACTTCATACGTTGCATCGATGGCAGTACAAATAATATCCAACTTTTCAAACAAGTTCTCCTCATCCAACTCACCAGAAAAAGTACAATTGTTGAACCCATCATTTTCCAAAACAATCTCTACCCCATAAACATTTTGTATTTTTTCTATCACCGAAGAAATTGCTGTTCTATTGAAGTCGAATTGCTTTTCGGTAGGTTTAATGGTAGGCAAAGGAAGCGGATTGGGCACTAATGTTGTTTGAAAGTCATTCTTTTTATTTGAGTAAACAGCCTTTTGGTTAGCAGTTATTATTACACCGTTCGATGTCAGTACCTTACTGTTAAAAGTACTCTTGCTAGCAGAGTTCTTCTCAAACACTTGCACCCTACCTGTTTTTACCGAAACAGAAACTTCTTTGGTAGCAAGGTCTGTCTGTATGGTAAAACTCGTTCCCAATACTTTGGTCACCACATTGTTAGCATACACAAAGAATGGCTTCTCAGGGTTCTTAGCCACATCAAAAAAGGCTGTTCCCCTAAGTGCCACTTCTCTTTTGCCATTGATAAAATGGGTAGGATAATAAAATACCGACTTCGCACTCAACGTTACCTTCGTACCATCCTCTAGCGTTATTGTTTTGGTTGCGGCTCCGTTATTTTCTTCACTAATTACATCTTTACCATAAGCAACTAAGTTGTCGTCGGGGCGCAATTCGTTGAAATAATTATATAAAAACCCAGAGATAAAAAAGACTATCACAATTGAAGCAGCAGCTAAATAGGGCAAAAGCTTCTTTGAGAGCAAACCCTTTATAGGAGCAGTTTTAGTAGCGAAGGAAACAACTTTCGCAGCCTTTTCTTTTTTGATTGATTCTTGAAGGTTAAACCAAATTTTTTCTACATCAGGTTCTTCGCCTGTATCATAGGCCGAAAGCAAATCCCAATTATCTTTCATCCACTCTTTTAGGGTATCGTCATTAATAGGATTCAGCATCCAATCGATCACTACTAGCCTTTCGAAGCTATCCGATTGATTTAAAAAAAAACGATTTAGTGCAGCTTTTTGCATGGTATATCTTATTATATAAACAACTACGAAAAATTAATCCGCTACCCCTAATTTAATTGTAAATATCTTTTTGAATTTGTAAAGGTAAACGCAATACCCATATCTACTAATACTTGAAAACAAAAAGTGCAGCCACTCATCTGTAGTAGCTGCACTTTTTTAGTGATTAATAAATTCTTTTGCTAAAAACTCATAATTCATAACTTGCTTACCTATTGCTTCACAAAACTTATCACCTTTTCTTCCCCATCCGATGTTTTGATATGCAAATAATAAACCCCTGTGGCTAAATTAGATACTGACAGTGTAGGATTGGTTGCATCATGCAATGAAATAACCTTTACCAAATTTCCCTTATTATCTATCACTTGAACAGATGCTATATGGCTTCCCCTAATCATTGCTACATCTCTCACTGGGTTTGGAACTACGGTAAACGGTAATCGGTTAACGGTTAACTGCACAGAAACAACCTTACTAAATGAAGAAGCCCCATCCTTATCTACAGCTTTTATCCTATAATAGTTGATACCCTCTGCTGGCAACTTATCAATAAAACTATACCCATTGTTGCCACTACACACCGCCTCTTTAGTGGCTATATCACTAAAGGTTGCGCCATCTGTGCTGTGTTGAATGATGAAAGATGCCGTATTTAGTTCATCTATAGTTTGCCATTGCAGCAGCACCTGCCCATTGGTTTCTTTTGCTTGTAGGTTGATGGATTTGATAGGTAAATTGGTAATGGTTATGGTATCACTATACAATGTAAGCTGTGTAGCGACTGCATTGGTAGCTACTACATAATATTGTCCATTGCTGGTAGGCCTATAGGTGCTGTCGCTTTTTATAGTAGCTATTAGTTTGCCACTGTTGTACCACTTATAGGTATCATTAGCGGGTGTGCCACCCACCGAAACTGAAAGTGTAGTATCGGTGTTATTTTGTAGCAATGGTACTGTTGCTTGGGGGGCATACCTATTACCTATTTGGAAAGCACTATTTTTGGCAATGGCTTCCATACCAGCAAATGTGAATTTGTTCGAGGCTATAACGCCATCAGTTAGCTTAGTCAAGTTGCCAATAGAGGGTATTGTACCACTTAATTGATTTTCATGTAGAAATAAATAAACGAGGTTTGTTAAATTATTCATCGAAGCAGGAACTGATCCACTTAAATTATTATTATTTAATTCTAAGTCTGTTATGTTAGTCATGTTGCCAATAGATGAAGGTATAGAATCTGATAATTGATTACCATACAAATACATATTGCGCAGATTGGTTAAATTACCTATGGAAGTTGGGATAGACCCAGTTAATTGATTAGCTGCAAAAGTCAGATGTAAAAGATTAGTTAATTTGCCTATGGAAGTCGGGATAGACCCTGATAGTTGATTGTACTCCAAAGAAAACACTTGTAGATTTGTCAGGTTACCAATGGAGGTAGGGATAATGCCAGTTAAGCTATTACCATCTAAAGTCAAATATCGAATCTGAGTTAGATTAACTATTGAAGAAGGAATTGTTCCAACTAATCCAGTGTAGGAAAGTTCTATCGAGTCAACCCTATTGTCCGAATCTACACCTATACCCCACCAAGTAGATACTGGTGCTTTGGTTAACCAATTAGTATTAATAGTCCAGTTTGGTCCACCTGTACTATCATATAAATCTACCAATGCTAGGCTGTCTTGTGTGTTTACTTGTGCTTTTGTGGGAGTGATGGCCGTAAATAGGAATACGGCAATCAATAGCGTGGATAATTGTTTCATACGTCTAATTTTTATTGATAAGGAAATGTTTTGAAGTATAAAAGTATGAATTTGTTTTAATTGGATGGATTAATTTATATTTCAACTTGCATTTAACCTTCTAAATCCGACACGTGCATCACCAATTCCTCTAGTATTATTTACAAAACTGGTATCAAAAAGGCAAATCCTGCTTATTTCAAACAAACTCTTGCGTGTTTTCAGAAAATCTCCCAGATTTTCTCAAAACTCTTACTAGTTTTGGGAAAACTTCTGCTGATTTATGCAAAACTCCTGCTTGTTTTTGGAAAATTTGGCAGATTTATTCAAAACTCTTACTAGTTTTCGGAAAACTCCTGCTAATTTCTACAAAACTCTTGCTTGTTTTTGGAAAATTTCCCAGATTTACTCAAAACTCTTGCTTTTTTTGGATAAAGCCCGAATTTGTAATTAAATATGGAAAGGTTTTGGGGCTACTAATAACTAAAATGGATAAAAGGAACTTGTAATTCACTATCAATTAATCCGGAGTGTAATTATCTGTAAGTTGTCATCTTTTGTTTTCAGTAATATGGTTATGTTGTAGCCCTTACCAGTATTTTGTAGTTTGCCAGCTAGGTACATGGTGCCGTTCATATCGCGTTGGCTGCTTAAATCAAATCCTTTTATGTTGTTTTCCTTAAAAAAACTTTCCAATGCAATGCCCGCTTGATTCCTGCCTATGTTTTTCACTTCGCTCTTTTCGGGTAGTTTTAGGTCTATATAATTATCAAAATATTTACTGAGTGTTTCGGCATTACCAGCTTTTAATGCACTGATAATGGCAGTATAGTTGTCGGCAGGGGCAAAAGAAACAAAAAGCAATCCTAAACCTATTGTAAGAAGTAAATTTTTCATCTTATTATATATAAAGGTACAACTTAGCTAAAAATATGCCAACAAAATTGATTTTATGATGAAAATCAAGTTGCGTAATATTAAAACCTGTAGTTTTATCCGCATGAAAAAGAAAGCAATATTAATTATCATGGATGGATGGGGTCTTGGCCTCAATAAAAACGCTGATGCCATCCAAAATGCAAACGTACCTTTTGTTACTTCTTTGTACGATAAATACCCCCATAGTACGCTGGTTACTTGTGGCGAAGCAGTTGGTTTGCCCGACGGACAAATGGGCAATAGTGAAGTTGGTCACCTGAACCTTGGCGCAGGAAGAATTGTATATCAGGAACTGCAACGTATAAATGTTGCCATCCGCACAGGCGAATTGGCGCAGAACGAAACATTATTATCTGCTATTAAATATGCAAAAGATAATGGAAAACCTGTGCATCTGTTGGGTTTGGTGAGTGATGGCGGGGTGCATTCGCATACTTCGCACGTGAAAGCAATAGTGGATGTTTGTAAAGCGCAAGGTTTGAGCGAAGTTTATATTCATGCTTTTACCGATGGTCGTGACTGCGACCCCAAGAGTGGTTTAGGTTTTATTAAAGGATTGCAAGCGCATTTAGATAGTTCTGTTGGAAAGATAGCTACCATAACAGGCCGATATTATGCAATGGACCGCGACAAAAGATGGGAGCGTGTGAAACTTGCCTATGATGCATTGGTAAATGGTGTGGGCGAAGCAACAACGGATTTATTTGGGGCAATAGAAACATCTTACGCAAATGGTGTTACTGATGAATTTATCAAACCAATCATAAATAGTGGTGTAGGCGAAAAAGGAAAGATAAAGGAAGGCGATGTAGCAATATGTTTTAACTTCCGTACAGACCGTTGTCGAGAAATTACGCATGTGCTTACACAAGAAGACCATGCAGATTTGGGCATGTATAAACTGAAATTGCACTACACCACCATCACAGAATATGACAAGACTTTTAAAGATGTGCATGTGATGTTTCAGAACGACAACCTCAACAACACATTGGGTGAAGTATTGGCAGCAAATGGCAAGAAGCAAATACGCATTGCAGAAACAGAGAAATACCCACACGTTACTTTCTTCTTTAGTGGTGGCAGGGAGAACGTTTTTGAAGGTGAAACAAGAATAATGGCATCCAGCCCTAAAGTAGCCACTTACGATTTGCAACCTGAGATGAGTGCTTATGAATTGGTAGATAAATTAGTACCTGAAATAGAAAAGGAATATGCAGACTTTATCTGTTTAAACTTTGCCAATGCAGATATGGTTGGGCATACTGGTGTATTCAGTGCTGTAATAAAAGCGGTGGAAACAGTAGATAAATGTGTAGAAAAGGTGGTGACTGCTGCTTTGAATCATGGATATACCATTTTCTTGACAGCAGATCATGGCAATGCAGACTTTATGGTGAATGAAGATGGCAGCCCCAATACGCAGCACTCGCTGAACCTTGTTCCGTTGTTTGTGATAGACAAAGAATGGCATGGCACTGTGAAAGCTGGTAAGTTGGGAGATATTGCACCTACTATCTTGAAAGTTATTGGCTTGCCGATACCTAAAGAAATGACAGGGGATATATTGATTGATTAGGAACTATGATTGAATGATTAAAATGATTGGAATGATTTATCGTCTAATCATTTAATCATTACAATCATTAAATCATAATTATGGTCGACAAAAAATATACTGTTGAACCGTTTTCCGTAGAGAAAATTATGGCCGCTGATGGCGCATTTCTTAATAAACACGTAAAATTGATGCAATGCTTATTCGAAATAGACATTGCACCAATGCGGAAGGAAATAAGGGAAGTACGTCAACGGACTAAAAAAAATGTTTCTATTCTAGCCTGTTTACTTTATTGCTATGGAAAAGCACTGGATAAAAACAAGGAATCTCTAGCACTTAAAGGTAAAGGAAAGAAATTGTTTAGGTTTGAGAATGCAGATGCCTTTTTTCCAATCGAAATCAAACAAGATGATAAAAAGTTATTATGGTGCAAGATTATAAGAGGTATCAACAACAAAACTGTTTTCGAATTGGAAGAAGAAATAAAAGATGCTGCATCCATAACCAAACAGCTTACAAAAGCTGAAAGGATTTTTTTTAATATGCCCGACTTTGTGCGTAACTGGTTCTATAATTACATGATGCGCACCCCTTTATTAAGAAAACAACACGGTGGCAATGTCTATTTCAGTTCTTCAATTCACAGTGGCAACGGAAGAATCTTGGCTTACGGGATACCGAGCCACTTTCATACCACTGGCATGTTTATAGGCATGTTTAGAGAACTAACCAATAACGATACCGAGTACAAGGCAAATATTCTGGGTATTACCCTTTCATTGGATCATATCATTGGCGACGGGTATCTACTAGCAAAACTTTTTCGGGAATTTGTTTATCAAGTAGAAAACTTCACCATTTAATATACAATTATGGATAACGAAACACACACCAAGTCAATCCCGCTTATCCCTTCTCACAAAATCCCTGTCCATGCAGTTGGACTATTGAAGAATCCATTGAAGGCTATTTCTAAAATGATCGATAAATATGGCGACATCTTCAATTTGAAACTTGCCAAAGACAGTAACATCATTTTTGTCAACCATCCTGACTATGTAAAACACATCCTTAAAGACAATCAAGAGAATTATTCTAGGGGAAAAGCAGTAAAACAATCTGCCATCACTGGATTGCATGAGTTGTTGGGCAATGGTATCTTTATGAGCGACGATGAAGATTGGGAGGCACAGCACAAATTACTAAAAGGTCTCTTCTCAGTCACTGCCATAGAAAGTACATTGCCAATCATTGAAGATGAACTAGCAAACCTTATTGCAAAATGGACTAAAGAAAGTACCCATCATCGAACGATTAATATTGAAGAGGAAATGCTATTGATGATGATGCGTATTATGCTTAGAACGCAGGTTTCCAACGAAGTTGATTTTAATTATAAGAAAATATTTGACGCACTTAATGGTAGAGTGGAAGCTTCTAGCGTTAAGGCTTTGTTCATGTATCATCTAAAAGCCTTCTCCCTAAAGCCTTTGGGCATTAAGTACAAATACACAAAACACCAGCAATACCTAGACATATTAAATACAATAGCTGATAAATATGTTACGGGATTGATTAATGAGACATATAAACCATCTGGGTTATTTGCTTTGTTATTAGCTGATTATAAACAACAAAAAGCCACCCGCACAGATATCAGGGATCAATTTATGAACTTTGTTTTTGCAGCTTTTGATACCACCGCCACCGCAATTACTTGGACATTGTACCATCTTGCTGCCTATCCTACTTTGCAGAAACAAGTAAATGACGAGCTTGCAACTTCAATTAAGTTAGATGCCACTACGCATATTTCCAATAGGCAATTACCACTATTACAATTGGTAATTAAGGAAACGCTAAGGCTTTACCCTCCTGTTTGGTCCTATGCAAGGGAGGCTGCCGAGGATGATGTGATGGCTGGCTATCCTATACCTGCTAAGAGTATTGTAGTCATTAGTTCTTATGCCTTGCATCGTCATAAAAAGTTCTGGGGTTCTGGGGATGACTTCAATATTTCAAACTTCGAGAAAGAGAACTTCAAAGGTAAAACCTTTGCTTATATACCCTTTGGTCAAGGCAAGCGTATGTGTATTGGGAGGGCATTGGCAGAATACCAGATGCAGATAATTATTGGGGGTATTTTACAGCAATTTAATTTGGAGACTACTACCGATAAGAAACCCAAGATAAACGCAAACATTATTATAAAGGGGGCAAAACCAGTGCAGTTGAAATTTACAAAGAAATAATAATAGCCATAGTACATAGGTTTTAAAATAATAAAGGGCAGCCCGACAATTAAATGTTAGGCTGCCCTTGTTTATAAGAAAATATCCTTTATACTACAACAGTTTGTTGTTTTATGATTTTCTTGTACCCATACGCTATTCCTACAGATATCAATAAGATACTTAAATTCCTGTCCAATGGAACAACCGGACCACCATCACCACCTGGACCATCGCCGGGACTACCTGGACCACCAATACCTGGATCATCGGCTGGAGATTGGGCGTTCACCTTTATTGTTGTGAAACAGATGCCCAATAACACTAGCAATCCTATGAGCCTCATCTTTTTTATCAACTGTTGCATATCACTAATTTTAATTGTTTGTTTTAAAGTTAACAAGTGCCACCAATTGGCAGCACTTGTTATTTTTAATCTAAGGTTGAACTGATAAACTTGTTTGGTGAACAATCTGGTTGCTGCCTTCTGCACGTATCACTACGCTGTAAATGCCTCCTGCCAATGTATTGTTGATTACTAGGGCATGAATTGCACTTCCGCCGCTGTGGCTGATAGTTTGTTC
>Ga0164297_10001150_pt1 | contig 28892 bp, 25 predicted proteins | sample GEODES058metaG_FD_113539 | JGI IMG/M metagenome (GOLD analysis project Ga0164297, IMG submission 113539) | Dystrophic lake water microbial communities from Trout Bog Lake, Wisconsin, USA - GEODES058 metaG | ecosystem: Environmental > Aquatic > Freshwater > Lake | place: USA: Trout Bog Lake... | reverse complement strand
GCGCCTTGATATTGATTCACGGAGAACTTCATATCATATTGTTCTGCAAATTGAATAAGTGTTTGTTCTACCACTGGGCTATTTTTTGTAATACGAATTGTATTTCCATTAACGCACCCATCTGCCAAATACATACCGCAGACCCATCCAAACTCCTTGTTCAGGTGAAAGGTAGTCGCACCCTGTGTGATTTCATGGAGTGCGCCTGGCACTTCGGGAATTACCTTTGCGATGGGGATGCGCATTCCAATCTGCAATTCCGAACCCAGAACCGGCACAATACCTGTGGGAGACCGCTTTAAGAAAGAATGAGAGAGCGTCGCGGTGGTTCGGCGACCGGTTCGTGTGACCACCTCAATGATTCCACCCTTGGCGGGATGACGACTTACTTCGCTGATGCGCTTCCAGGATGTTTTCTCATCCGTGCTCACACCAATGATGTAATAGTCTTCTTTCATTGGAAGTACGACACTGTTCTTGGATAGTGTTCGAACGTCTGCCTTGTTCTTCTCCAGAAGTGCATCAATGAAATCTCCGATGCATCCATAAAATCTCGTGTCTGCCCCATCCGTGATGCAAATTGTGGTAGATTTTAGGCAACTCATTTGTGTGCTCGGCTCGCCGATACTTTGCGCCGCCACGATGCCCACCTGGTCACCTGGTTGCACCCATGCCTTCATGTGACTCACCACAATGAGCTCCATCAGAACCTCAAACGCATCCTTGGTAAATCGTTCTTTGACAATGAGCTTATGGGGGGCCAAATGAAATCGCAACAGTGCACACCAAATCTTATGGTAAGAATGAGTTCGTTGGATGAGTGCCTGAATGCCTTGAAGCACCATGAGGGGCGTGAGATTGGTCTTTTGGTCCGGTTTCAAATGGAATCGATTCTTAATGTTGAGAATCCAACGCTGTAAATTCACAGGGGCAAAGACGCTTCCACTGTCCAACGACTTCTTTTGAAAGACCTCTTCGACCATCATAAATTGGTCTTTTTTGACTTGTTCTGTGAATTCCGTGAGCGCAGCATCCTCATTCTCTCGAACGACTCCATCTTCCAATATGGTGCTCCAATCAATGTTCTTGAGTCCAAATTGGGTTTGAATGTCTTCTTGGGATAACTTTCCAATGGGAAAGCTTTGTGTTTCGATTTTGGTGGCATTGATGCCATCTTCTCCATAATGGTACTGAATGATGTTCTGATTGGCATCGCGGACGGTGCCATCATGTTGTACCGTTAAATCTTCCATGGATTTGATGAGTTGACGCTGTATATATCCTGTATCGGCAGTATCAACGATGCCGAGTCCATTTGCAATGGAGAAATTAAGGGTAGAAGGGACCGTCACATCGTACATCTTCGGGTAGTGCTCCGTGCTCACTTCTTGAATCTTGGTAATCGTATCCAGCACAATGTCCTGATGATGGTCATACCGAAGATGCGAGACACTGGTCGTCATCGCTCGAAGCTTCTCTTGTTTTTCCGCATGAATCAAGGAAAGGCTCGTCTGCACTTTGTTTGCCCAATGGGAACGAATGGTAAGGATATAACAGGGAAGAATGTGTTCGGTGCCAAGATTGTTGCTCTTCTGTTGACTGGTAGATTGATAGGCAAAGACGCCCAGACGGCTGAATAGCATCGCCATTCCATCCATCATGCGTTTTGATGCAGAACTCATTACAATCCCGTTGCGGGATACGTACCCGTCACCCGAGATGTATCCATTCAGAAGGCCCTTTACGAACTCCAACGGCGCGGTCAAGGCCACATCCGGTACGTGCTTGTGCTCCGACCCATGTCCCACCCAGGCCGTGAGGAACTGCGCAAGAAGACGAGAGAATCCTCGAATCTCGGTAGAGGTTCCTGTGGAGGCCTTCGCAGTAGGAAGTGTCATGGTACGAGACGTCTCCTGAAACTTCATTCCCATCTTGGTATACCATTTCTTGACAAAGGTACACACACTCTCCTCATTTTTCGTGATTTGCACATATCCAGAGGGAATGTCGGCATTTCCATCCGCCAAGAACAATCCAATGAAGATTCCATTCTCCTCATTCAGCTCGAATTGTTCGGGCAGCTGCACCTCGGTACGCTCCGCGTGATAGGCATAGAAGAAACCCGGTTGAATCTGCTCCACCTTCGAGCGTCCGCTCAGGACCCGTTGAAATCGCGCCTTCGATGGATAGGGTAAGGTAAAGAGTGTTCCGTTTGATTTCTCCCACCATCCGCGAGGAATATGAAACTTGTCCGCTTGTGCGGCCACCATGGCCTCCTTCGCGACATGAAAGTCGGTTCCATACACGTATTCGGTTTTCGGAAAGAAGGTAGACATCGCAAGATGGGTGGGAGTGTGGGGAGCGGCAGGAAGCATCATGGTGACGGGCACGCAATCGCCTACCTTGACCTCGCGGGTATAGACCTGCTTCAGCATCTGACGCTCCGAATCCCAGATAAGAAGTGATTTTCCCGCCGTCACAATCACCTCCTTGCCGGCCTGTGTCGTAATCTGATAGAGCACATCACCTGGGTCATGACGCGTAATCGCCGTCATCTTGCCCCATGTCATGGTTCCGTTCATGTCCGTGTTGGGAACATAGACTTCATGGGTGAGATTCAAGAGCTCCATGTTCGCGGTCTCATGATGCTCCACCTCCTCGGAATGAGCAGCAAGGTGCGCATCAATCCATGCACCAATCGTGGTCCATTTGGTCTCTCCATTTTCCTGGATGACCACCTCCGTGTCTCCCGTCACGGACTTAACGGCAGTATCAATCAATCCTTCACGACCTGACATGGCATGAAAGAAGAATTGTTGCGGAGTCAAGCCTCGAATAAAAGAGGACTCGATGAATCCACGCGATTCGGCACTGTCGTCGTATTTTTTATAGTGGGGCAACGTGCGGTCGGTGAATCCATAGGGAACACGTTTGCCTTCAATGGCCGTTTGACCGAGGCAGGCCATCATTTGTGCCACATTCAACGGCTCACCCTTTGAACCCGAACGAACCATGGCCAACAGACGATTCTCCGTGGACAAGGATTGCTGACCGGTGGAACCGGCATCCGAGGTGGCCTTGTTCAAAATGCCAAAGATTTGGTCTTCAAACTCTTGTTGATTGGTTTTTCCTGTATTGTTGTCGAATAAATCGAGATGCACTTGCAAAATCACCTGCTCGACCTGTTTTTTTCGTTCTTGAATTTTTTCTTGAATTTGGCGCTTGGTTTCTTCATCCGCAATCAAATCACTGATTCCTACGCTGAATCCATTCAGTACCAAGAAGTTTTCCACGGTATTCTGAAGAGCATCCAACAAGCCCACGGTATCTTTTGCACCATGGTCGTTATAGGTAACATGAATGATGCCATTCGATGGTTTCATGTAAATGTCGCCATCGACCACACCTTGTTTGATGTCACCTTGTACAATTTTGACATAATTGTGAGAGTCCTGTGATTCGCCCTTATCTTTGTCAAAGGACTTGTTGCTCATTTCAATGTTAATGGGCGGCAAGAGGGCACTCAGCACCTGTTGACCGGTCCAACGCTTTTGCTCCTGGGTTCCTGCACGAGCCGTCGGCATGGTTCCATCAAATCGCTTGTTCCACATCATCAGATTCATGAATTCACGGCGAGTAAATTCAATGCCTGGCTGTGTCAAACGATACGAACCCACAAGGGTATCTTGATACACACCAATCATCGGTTTGGCATGTCTCGGTGTGATAATATGATGCGGCACCGCCGCAATTTCTTCTAATTCTACTGTGGCCTCCTCGCTTTGGGCCAAATGCGCGTTCATCTCCGAACACCCCCTATGTTTCCAAAGGGGACGGACTATACCTTATGAGAATTCAAGGTGACTAACCTTTCTTTATTCCCCGACTTCCATCTAGTCTCTGAACCTTCTCCATGTCCTTGTCACCTCACAAAGTGAGTTAGCATTTTTCCTTTCTGGAAAGATGTCATTAACGGATATAGGAGCTTGGCTGCGGATTGCCCAATCTCTCACATTTTTACCTTACCTCTGATTTTTCTCCAGAGCCAGATAATGCTTTCGCATCACCCTTGGTAGTGAGAGCTCCAGATGATACCAACAACCGCATGTCGATTGGTAATCTATCTGTTAAAATTGTAATAGTAGGGTTTTGTTGAATAAATTCAATCGCTCTCGCTTGATAGTATTGAATCAGACCAATGTCCAGTTTGTCTGATTTCTTTATATTTTCTAATTTTCCCAATGGTGTAAGATTTGTCCAGTTGAAGCATTTTATACGCTCTTCTTCCTTTGAGAAGTCAAATAGAGCACATGGATAAACATGGTCCACATGCCAGTGAGAGCCATAGTTTTCCCAGGTCATACCAGGTTTCATATTAAATTCCAGCCATAGAATGAGTACTTCCCATTTACAACCAAGGAGAGTTGTATAATCAAATGAAGTATTCTCTACACAGAACTTTTTTTTGATGAGTAGTCTAACACGGGTACGGTAAAGTTGCAGTAGTTTATTTTTAATATCTTCTGCATATTTATGTCTACGATATTCATTATGTAGTTTTTTTGATTCGTCTTTATCTCTGTACTTCTTACAGATTTCAAGAAAGCGAGCCTTGTTCTCTTCTCTCCATGCATAGAGTTTCTTCTTTGAACACTCTTTGCATACAAGCTCTCGTTTGCGAAACATCGTAGCAGGTTTAGTTATGTGGCATTCTTTGCATCTTTTATCTGGGTCCGTTTCCAGTGGACGGTGATTAGCTTCTTTATCTTTTTCTCTAAAGCACACCTTACAAAGAAGTGTTCCAAACTCAAATTCAGAACCTTTCTTCTCTGTCTTGCATTCTTTACAGTGTTTTATCGTATTTATTGCATTTGCTTTTTTTTCTTTGTTCTTCTTACAGCGTTTTGCATTTTGGCATACTTTACAGCGAACACATATACGTTTTCCCATAATGAATTCCGCTTCTTCTTTTTCTTCTTTGCAATCTGGACATACCTTCATGAGCGATATAATTTTATAATTCAACAAGGCCTTCATTCCATTTTATAAGGGGATTCCCGTCAATTTGAAAGTCTTGCTTATGAATAAATTCATAAACTAGCAGGTTACATCGGCATATGGACTCTGCAACAAGTCCATATACCCTGATATTTACAGCGTTTTCCTCGAGGAGAGATATCAGACCTCCTTGAGCGCCCCACTGTTGGCAACAAGATTTCTTCTTATTATAAGAAGAGTTTATCACCGTCAAAGTCAGCATTGTAAGGGCGCGTGACGAGTACGTTCAACCGAAACGTTTTGTACGGAAGAACTTTCACACGGTGACCCATCATCGACATTTTATGCAGCGTCGGCTGTCGATTAAACAATAGGATGTCCTGGTCCAGTAAATGGCGATTCACCGTATCACCGTTGTACAAGACCAGCTCCTTTGTATTCACATGTTTCAGTGAAATCATGCGACCATCCTTGCGCACAATGGTTTTGGCACCCGGCCAGGTATCCGCCCCATTTTGCACAAGTTTGTACAATTTATCCAGGTTGTAGGGGGTCACACGTTCGGGCTTGGTCAAGTTCATGGCGATTTCAAGCGGTACACCCAATTCCGCCACACTCAAGTTGGGGTCGGGCGTAATCACCGAACGCGCCGAGAACTCCACGCGCTTTCCTTGAATATTATAACGGATGCGTCCTTCCTTTCCACCCAAACGCTGCTGAATGGATTTGAGCGGACGACCGCTACGTTGTGCCGAGGGCGCCACACCAGGAATCTCATTGTCCACCAACGTGGCCACATGATATTGAACCACATTGGTCATTTCATCAATCACATTCTTGTTTGAACCGCCCTCGATTTTTTGTTGTAGAATTTTGTCATGTTTAATGATGTCAAAGAGCTTATGCGTCAAATCATCTTCGGAGCGTTGGTTATTGTCTTGCACCACCGAAGGACGCACCTGGGGAGGAGGGATGCGAAGTACCGTGCAAATCATCCAATCCGGGCGGCACCAAAAGCGACTTAATCCCATAAAGTCCACATCCTCATCGGTGATGCGACGGAACAGACGATGAACATATTCTACCTCCAACGGCTGCTGTTGTTTGAGCTCCTGGTAGTGCGCCACAATTCGCGCAATGCCCTCTCGTGTAAATTTATCGGGCTGCGGCGCACCGCATCCGTCCTCGCACTCCTGGCCACAGCGCTTGATGTTTGCCGACTTGGTCAACACTTCTTTCCAGCGCGCTTCTCCCTTACGATGAAGCAGCTCCTTGTGCATCTCCTTGTCAATTCGTAACTTGGAACAGCGAATGCAAATGCATTTCAATACATTCATAATCATGGCATGGAATTGGATGTAATATACGGGACGTGTTAGACGATAATGACCAAAATGACCGGGACAACCGTGATTCGTTTGACCACAGGTACGGCACACTTTTCCATTGTCCAACACACCCATACGAGGGTCAAATAGGCCGCCGATTTTCGGTTCCGTCCCTTCATACGGAGTTTGATGAGACGTAATCTCCACGACCGAACTGCGCTCGATTTCTTCAGGAGACAGAATGCTGAACTGAACGCCGACGACCGATTCGATATCAGAAGAATGTTGATGAAAACCGGCGGGCATTCTGTCTGGGAGATAGAAGTTGTTGTCTTGGTTCCATCCGCTCGAACCGCGTCAATTTTATGGGTTGATAAAAAACGTTTAGGCTATTTTATTCCATGAGATGGATGACCGCACGTTCTTTCCAATTTCGCCCCTGAGGATGCAATGCAAACCGAATTCGATAGGTTCGATAGCATTCCAAAGGAAGCTCAACCGTTTCATCACGAGACCATACCGTGTGGTCGGTACTACGACGATATGTGGTTGAAATCATTCGACTCCATGAGGGTACATACAATTTTAATTTCACCCACCCATCCGATTTCGGAAGAATCTCCATCAGAATGACTTCTTCTGCGATTCGATGGTCCTCTTGAATGGCATTCAGGAAATCCATGTCTCTTGCAAATCGTTTTATCGCCTTCCCCCTTTGATTCATATCATACATGGCCTGCGGAACAATGTATCGCTCAATGTTCTCGGTATGTCCTTGAATCCATCGCGACAAGACTCGTTGATTGACCAGGTCTGCATATCGACGGATGGGGCTGGAGGCATGCGCATAGGCATCGGTATTCAATCCCTCGTGTCGCGTATCACGTTCGTCTGCCAAACAGTATTCCGCGGAGGAATAGGCCAGTCGCTCCAAGGAAGGAACATACTGTCGATATCGTTCCAAACGCTCTCGATGAGGTGCCGAATGACGACGCAGAATTCCTTGTCCGATGGCTTTGAGCATGCCTCCTGCTTCCGTATTGTAAAACAGCATCAATTGCTCTATCCACTCATGGGCATCTTCGAGTGGTTTCTTTGCCAAATACGATGCGATGTCGCGAAGGAGACTCACATGGGGCGAATTCGATGCTTGAAAGGCTTCATAGGTGTACGATTGATGTACCTCCAAGGTCGAAGAAAACCAGCGGGGAGAATGAATGGTATGACCATCCCACATAAATTGAAAGGAGATTCCATACGATACTTTTCCTGGAAGAAGCGAGCAAGCCTGTTCCGAATAGGCGGGGGGCAACATGGGTCGTAGGACACGCCCGTCCTTATCATATAGGGTTTGTCCGATTAACGATGCCTGAATGTCAATGGGGTCTCCATCTTCTACAAAGGCTGCCACATCGCTAATGGTAATCGTAACCTTCCATGCGCCACCGGTCTGCTCTTCCAAGGTCACCACATCATCCACATCACGGCACCCTTCCGGGTCGATATGAAAGGTATGTCCCACGAGTGGAGTGCGTTGTACCGTAGAATGCACGGTAGGCTGATACGCATACACCGGATAACGCCATGGACAAGCTTGCCATATCAATGCTTCTCGTTCGGCGGCCCTGTCCCCCGATGGACCCAAGGTTTGTTGGATGGAACCTCGAGGAAAGGTACCCGTCCAGGATTCAAAGGCCATCAATACAATTCGATTCTGTGTTCGGTCTTTTTCCGAAGAGCCCACGATAAACGGTGGATATCGTTTATCATATGGAACACATAAATACATCAAATGTCCGCGCTTGGTCATTCCATAGGTGGATTTGCTGGTGAGCTCCAATGTCCCCACCAACCAGGGAGCTGCATCACGTAACTCCAGCTCGCACTGTTCCCCCTTCCATCGTACATGGTCTCCTGGAAGGCACCGATTGGCCTTTTTTGCTCCTACAAACTCCAATAACAGCTCGCCGGTATCACGCAATATCATAAAATGCTCATAATCCTTGGTTTGCAGAATGCCATAGGGCTCCGAAGGCGGATGCTCATGAGGATGGCCTCCCATAATGGATTCCATCTTGTCTGTTGAACCTTCTCACTCAAATTTTAGATAGCATGAGCGGATTCACCTGTGCCCTGCGCCGCTTTGATAAACATAAACCATCCGAACGCCCTTCTTGTTCCTCGCTCCATCAAGAGAATCAGATTCAACTGAATCACTTGATTGCATTACGTGAACAACAAGATAAAGGAAATTGGACGCCTCTTTCCATTCCTGAACCCTCTTCATCGGCTCCCTGTCCCACCGGTTCGACTCCATGGACCACCCCCACCATTACACGATAATTCGCGACGAATACCACAAAAAACAACAACTTCCTCCAAATGAGGGTACTTCCACTTCATACTGGCTCCATCCTGTGGGCTGGTCCATGGATACCGAGAGTGTCCCTTTCATTCCTGCATAGGCCACCAATCCTCCACGAGGAGTCAACCAGGTGGTTAAGGTAGTGAGAATGTGATGATAGGTCGATAAGGTTTCTGAAGTGGGGTCAAATAAATCAACCAGAATAACATCATAGGGTTCGATGGGAGGGTCACGTAGAACTTCGAGAATGTCTTCGGCACAAAGATGAAGCCGTGTATCCTCCCAGGCTCCCTTGGCCCACTGACGATAATGCAGTTGAAAGAGAGCCAATACATCTCGGTCCCATTCTATCATGTCCACCCATTGTACATTCGGTGAACGCAATACTTCTCGTGCGGTTGCTCCTTCTCCTCCTCCTACAATCAATACACGTTTGGGCTGAATGCAATGAAGAATGGGATGAACCAATCCCTCATGATACACCGCCTCATCGAACTCACAACTTTGAATCTCTCCATCCATGTAACAGGTCATGCCCCATTGTGGATGGGCTTTCATTTCCACATGAGTTCCACGATGAGTAAAAAAGGATGTCATGTCCTCTAGATAAAGGATGTACCCTTCAATTTAGGCCCATTCCATCTTCTGTATCCTCGATAGAGGATGTCTTCCGTCCCTGTCTTTGCCGTGATGGGCCATGGGTGCGATTTTGTCGGCCCCGAGGAACGTCGCATCATCCCTCCTGGATGCATGCTGATTACGGCTACCTTACACGGTGAAGCATCCAGTATGGTTCCTAAATTGTATCAAGCCTTCCTTGACCCTCTTCTTTTTCCTGCCTTATTGCATCCGAATCGTGAATCCTATCGACGTGTCTTGCTCGAATATTTTCAGTTTTCTCCTGAAACAGGAACCGACCTCTTTCTTCATGAGGAAGGAGATACCTACCAAAATGGAAAGGTACTCTTTTGGTCTGAAACGGGGCCGCCTGTGGCGGGAGTATGGAAAAGTGGGCTGTATTCGTTGGGTGACGCCCCTCATCCCTTTGACCATGGAGATTTTTTCATGACCCGTGCCGAATACGAAGCCGACCCCGAGGCGGTACGGGAACAATCGTACGAAGGCTCACTGATTCTTCCGCATCGAGATGTCCATGGCAGCATTGTAGTGCACCCTCCCGTACAGCGAACCTATGAGGAAATGATGAACGAACGTCCAGGCATCTATTATGTCTTTTCTTGTCGAGTCCCATGTGAAACCCCTCCTTCTTCCTCCTTGGTGGCCCTGACCCGAACACAATCCCGTCTTCAGCATCAGGCTCGGGGTCGAATTCATGCCCTCGAATCTCTTTCTCAACCGGCCTTTCATCCTCTCTGTGGAATGGGAATGGCGTATTTTCATGAATGGCTGGACGATGTTGCGCATCCGGTTCATCGAGCCCGATGGGAGGCTCAACTATGGCCTCGCTCTACCTATCCCCACCCACCCCGCCAGGGCGTGGCGGCACGCTCTCGTCGTACCTTTCGTCGACGCACCAAAAAGAATCGTTCGCATCATCGTAACGAGAACCGTCCCTTTTTTCCTTCCACCTTACGCACCGGTGGAACCAAAGCCTCCCGTGCCACGCTCCGTCGCAGGAAGAACATCCACTAATCGCACATGGCGAATCCATCCCATATCGGGTGCAAGAATTTGAAACCATCGTTCGCCTCGTTTCACTTCGGAATATCCGCTCATCGACCAGACGGGTGCCTTCAGCTCTCCACGATAACTCTTATCAATGATGCCCATCGAATTGGCCATGATAAGTCCACTCTTATAAATGGAAGAACGTGGTGCCAATAGAAAATGACTGTCGGATGTCTGACATCCATCGATGGTTTCGTCCACTCGAATCATGCGCACGGCAATGCCAAACGGAATGAATTGCATGGCTTTTTCCACCTGAACCGATTGAGAAGCAAATACATCGAATCCTGCATTCTCGTTCGGGCGATTTTGAAGGGAAATGGGGTAATATCCAAGGCTACTCGAATCCAAGGACAGAATCTCTAGTTCATACCACGTGCGCATGGAAGGATATCTCTGGTACCGTTCCAGAGATGTTCTTTAGATTCAGAACATAAACCCGACTCCCAACACTGTGATTCAGAATGAAGTGGTTGGTCTATGGAAGCAAAGGATGGATAGGTGGGATGGTTCTTTCCCATCTACAACGCATCGGTGAAACGGTGGTGGAGGCATCGGCTCGTGCCGACCAAGAGAATGCCGTGGAAGAGGAACTCCAGTCCATTCAACCGGATCGGATACTGTGCCTCCTCGGTCGAACTCATGGCCCTGGATTCACAACCATTGATTATTTAGAGCAAAAAGGAAAATTAGTAGAGAACCTTCGGGATAATCTCTATTCTCCTATGGTACTTGCTCTTCTTGGAAAACAATATGGAATCCATGTGACCTATCTGGGAACCGGCTGCATTTTTACGGATACGCCTACCTCCACCTTATTCACGGAAGAAAGTCGACCCAATTTTTTTGGAAGTGCCTATTCGACCGTGAAAGGATATACCGACCGTCTCATGCATCTGGTTTCCTCCTCGACATTGAATCTTCGAATTCGTATGCCGATTGTTGGTTTTCATTGTCCTCGTAATTTCATTACCAAAATCACGCGCTATGAAAAAGTGTGCAGCATTGTCAATAGCATGACTGTATTAGAAGACATGATTCCCGTTATGATTCAGTTGGCCACGAGATGCATCACGGGCACCGTCAATCTGACCAATCCAGGAACCATGTCGCACAATGAAATTCTTAGCCTGTATCGAACTCATGTCGACCCTACATTTCATTGGACCAATTTTTCATTAGAAGAGCAATCAAAAATATTATTATCCGAACGCTCCAATAATCAGTTGGACGCCTCCTATCTTCTGAGCCTGTGTCCTGGCATCCCCTCTTTGTATGATTCCGTGGAAACATTAATGAAGAACTGGAATCATTCGCCCTTACAATCGTAAGTATAAGGAATCCGATAACACAACCTCTCGAAGCAACGTGGGCTGGATGCTTCTTATTTTTTCAATTTCCTCGGTGTGCTGGCAATAGGTGGCCAATGATAGCCATTCTTCTACCACATTGGCAATTCGCATGACCGACCGAATCAAGTTTCCTTCAAAGAGCTCATATTCTGCACAAATGACCGAGGCATGCTCTCCTTCCATCCAACGACGAATGGGTTCAATCATCTGTGTCGAGGTATTCCAATATCCCTCGATAGGAGAACCCACACGTTGTTCCAATGCCATCCATTCTTGTGTCCATGCATTCAGTTGTCGAAGTGCATTTCGTACCCCTGTCGACACCGCCAATTCTTCGATGGAAGGTGCATGTTCTTGCTCTTTTTTCTCTTGAAAACACGCCAATACACAGATGACTTCCTGGCCCGTAAGGGAATGAAGCAGACCTGACTGGTAGAGTTCTGTCATGAGAATGGGATGCCCTTCATTGATTTCCGTCGCCAACATGCCCTTTAGACCCAGGTCCGAATTCGTAAGCGTCATGAGATTCGGATGCTGAAGATATCCCATTTCGACCAGAAAGTCAACCACTGGTTGAATTGCATGGGATGGATTCTCGGATTCCTGGTAGGCTTGCTCTTTTTCTTGTAATTCAACTTGAAGACGCTGTAGGGTATGAATCTTCTGAAACGCGTCATTCCATTTGGGGCCCAATTGTTTGTTTTTGATGCTGTCTAACTCTTTTTGTATGGCCTTCCGTTCTGCATTTACCGCGCGTTTCATTCGCTGTTCGCATTCGAGACGCTGGATGCATCCGCTGCGAAAGGGTTCTACCAACTGCATTCCCTCGATAGAATCACGAAGGGACTGAATTTCTTTTTCTTGTTGAAGTCGGTCTCGTTGAAATTGCTGATACCAATAGCTTTCCTTCATTATCTGAAGCCATTTCAATGGTTCATTCGGTGCGGAAGCATGAAGTGTTTTCAAGAGGAAATCATAATGAAATTCCATACGACTTTCCAAACTAGGACGCTGTCCTTTCATCATTCGCTCCATTTCATCAGGGAAGACGGGCTCACGGTCGGGTACATACAATACCACTCCTTTGTCATCTTTTCCACGACGTCCCGCTCGTCCCGCCATTTGCATGTATTCATCCGTACGAAGCATCCGCATGGTGCCCATGGTTTCATCGTATTTTTTGTATCCCGCAAACAATACCGTTTTGGTCGGCATATTTAATCCAACCGCAAAGGTCTCGGTGCAAAAGAGCATTTTCACATAGCCTTTGGAAAACAGAATTTCAATGATTTCTTTTAAGATGGGCAGAAGACCACTGTGATGAAAGGCAATGCCACGACAGAGCAATTCATAGAGCTGATGATATTGAGGGACTTGTTCTAATTGCTCCATGTATCGATGCAAATGAAAGGACAGGATGTGTTTCACCGCCGCGGTATCCGATGTATCCAACAAGGTGGATTCCACTTTGCGCGCATACTGCTCGCATTGTTTTCGACTCAAGACAAAGAAGAGCGCAGGCAATAATTCTTGTTGTTCCAACCATTGGGTCACTTCATTCAACCGGTGAATAAAATGGGACGCATGCACTTTTCCCTCCACTCCCCCTTTCGAACCCGCTCGACGATGTTCTATCACTTGTTGTTGAAAGGCTTGCTTTTCTTTTTGCAATTGATGGTATCCGCGAAACCAATCCTGATAGGCGGTAGGATAGTAGACTTCATGGGCATCCATGAGAGGAATCAGTTTGTCATGTTTACCCAGTACATAGTGTGTCAATGGAACCACGCGATAATGGGTTTGAATCAAATGCACCGTGCGCTGTTTCAATTGACCCAACCATGATGCCAAATGTTCTGGATGCTCCAACGTAGCAGAAAGCATAACCATTCGTATGGAAGGAGGAAGGAGAATCATGGTTTCTTCCCATACTTTTCCACGGTCCTTATCATTGATATAATGACACTCATCAAAGATGACCGCATCCACCTCCTCCAAGGAAAGAGACGCCGTGAGACCCAATTGTTCGGTCGCGGTTCCACGTTTGTACAATAAGTTTCGAAGAATTTCCGTGGTCAAAATGATAATCTGGGCATCGGGACAGAACTTGAGGTCTCCTGTCATGATGCCGACCGTGGCTTCCTTGTATTGATGTTTCAAGTCATAGAATTTTTGATTGGACAGGGATTTGATGGGAGTCGTGTAAAAGATACGTTTTCCTTTGCGTAAGGAATGATAAATCTGGTATTCGCCGACCAACGTTTTTCCCGAACCCGTTTTGGCACATACCAGAACATGCTCTTCTTTTGCAATGGCGGCAAACGCATGTTGTTGAAATGCATCCAAAGGAAAGGTGTAAGGATGAGGAAATGGCGTGGAAGGGGGCGTGGAAAGGTCGGGCTGCGAAAGAAATGACATGGTTCGATGTCTTTGTTGGAATGGCAGGGGGGCATTCAATTTTCATGACCTAAACCGATTCCCTTTCTTCGTAGATAGAATGAAATCGGTGGTCGTACTGGTAACCGACCATCATTATTTTCATAAGGCAAAACGAACCATTCTGGATGTACGCAGTCGTGGACAATGGGTCGGCGATATCGTATTGTTTACGATTGGGTTTGATGCCTCTCGAAATTTTCTTGATTACTATCGTATTCAAGCTCATCGCCGTGAGCACCTTCCTACCGATCGAGTACTGGAACAATATCGTACCCATCCCATTCGTCCCACATGTGACAATCGAGAATTTACCAAATTAACACAATGGGATAAGTTCTATGCATTTGACCCTCTTCTCTCCCAGTGGGACCGCGTGGTCTATTTGGATGCAGGGCTGCGCGTCTTCGATTCCATTTCCATTCTTCTGGATGTTCCCTGCAAGGGGTCCCTTCTGGCACCCGATGATGCGGCACCCACCGATGCACACAAACGATTTGGAGGCATCATCGAAACCGACCGAAATCCAGAGGTGGTTTCACGATTGTTTCAAGAATTTCATCCTTCGATTTTGACCGAACGATATTTCTTGAATTGCATTTGGATGTATGATACGCAATTGCTTCAACGCCCTTGTATGTCGGAAATGGTCCGTATGATGAATGATTATCCGATTTGCCGATGCAATGAAATGACCATTATGAATCTCTATTTTACGTTCAAACTGGGTGTATGGAAACCCTTTCCTGAATGGGTTTCGCTGCCCAGCGGCCCAAAACGCCTGTTTGGGTGGACCGAACACGACCGTGATTATGACCGTGCAGGAACCTGGCGCGATTTTTGTTTCTTAAAATATCCGTTTGGAATTACATTTGATTGCGAATAATCGAAAGATAAGGGCCCAAGTTTTTTGAATGAATGTGCAAATTATTGATACGAATCCATTTTCCATCATGGTGTACATAAGGGATATTCCTTCCTTCTGTATCCTCCTTCCATTCAAATGAATAGGAAGTATAATCAATCAGAGACCAAATGGAGCGCAATCCCGTCCGAATCAGACCATCGGTATGAAAAGGGTCGACTCCCCCCAGATAAATTCCAATGGCGGCCGCATCAAAGAGCGATTCATACTGCGAATAATGCTCGTAGGTCATAAAGGGAACCGAAGCGGAGGGCCAATGGGTAGGGAGAATTTGGATTCGATGGGGTATCTTCTTCCAGCATGCATCCAGTGCCTGCATTTCGGTCATGAAATGTTTGGTGACATCGGTTTCCGAAACATAGTCAAGACAACATCTTGTAAATTCATAGAGGATATCCCGATTCTTAATAAAACAAATGCCCGAAGCGCATCGGTCATAATGGTCAAACATATAGGCCATGTCCCTCATACAAAAGGCCTCTTCCCAGTGGGTCGGGTCATCATAAATCAAATTATCAAGCTCTAAAAAGAGTACGTGCTCCGCGTCAGGGTGGTGTTGAAACCACTGATATAATACAAAGAAACGTTCAAATGCATAAATGAACAATCGTTCTCTTCCATCCAGACCCGTTAAAATCGAAAATTTATGCCCATGCGTACGAAGACAGGCCTCCCATTCAGGATGACGAACGCTTTCATAAGGAATGATGGTGACATCCCATGGCGCTAATTGAGAAAGATAAGGAGATTGCAGGTCGCTTACAATGATATCGATGGGTCCCTTAAAAAAGAGCCGCGTTTGATACACTGTATGAAGGATGTATTCAGGAAGAATTCCAATATAGACATAGACCACCCGCATTGTTATTTTCTTCTTCTCCGATGGTTTAGATGGGGAATCTAAACCGCATGATAGAGATGCATACTAGAGATATGGAATATCAAGGAGATTCAGTACACCATCTCCCCCTTTTTCTCCATAAATTTACACATCGAATTCCTTTTTCCATCATTCGTCCTGGAGATGGAGAATATTCGATTATGATGAAAAAAGAAACACGAACACAAGATGGCTGGACCTTTGTGGAGGAGGGTACGCTCGCACAAGACTTGCACGATATCACCTCCTGGATAAGTGGAGTCAAGGACATGTATGTTGGAATTCCATGTAAAGACTGTAATACAGAACATGATGTTCATTCTTGGTACAAAGAGACGTGGAAACTTCAACCCTCTCAAGTCACGTATTCTTCTCTCTTTTGTGATGCCAACTGGATGACTTTTTCGACCTATTTGAAAGAATCCCATCTTCCTTTTCATTATATTGGTCCAGGAGAGCGAACCGATTCACCCTTGAATGTATTGAATCGATGGAAAGTAAAAGAACAATTGGTCAATACATGGGACCAAGAGAAACATGAATTTTTACGAGACCTCTATGGATGGGTAGGGCATCAGATTCGAACCACCGAAGGAGTGCAAACCTTTCTGTTTTCTGCAGGGCCTCTTTCCAAAATTGTGATTCCCATTCTGCATCATATCTATCCAGGGCATCAATACGTAGATGTGGGTTCGGCTCTGGATTTTTTTATGAAACCGAGTACCAATCGTCTCTACATTCAAGACCACGATGAGTATCGCTATAAAATCTGTGATTTTGTACGAGGGCATGCGAGTCCGCCACAAGACATTACTGCCATTCTTACATTGTACAAGCGTCCCCATGTACTGGTGGAGCAAATTGCCGCCCTTCGAAATCAGACACGACCTCCCAAACAAATCATTCTTTGGATAAATCGCGTAGAAGGCTATGAATGTCCTGAATCCATTCGTTCGGACCCTTCCATTCTCATCATGGATTGCAATCGAAACATGGGGGTATGGGCTCGATTTGCAGCGGGATTGTTGGCCGATACAGAATTCGTCTGTGTATTGGATGATGATACCATTCCAGGTCGTAAATGGTTTGAAAACTGCCTTCATACCATGAAGCAGGTCAATGGACTTCTTGGAACCATCGGATGGAGATTTTTGCCCGAGTTACAATACACCCGATTTGAGCCACGGATTGGATGGGATGGTCCCAACTTTGAAACACAAGAAGTCGACATGGTGTGTCATGCATGGTTCCTTCGACGAGCCTGGCTTCCTGAATTGTTTCGTATTGTACCCGATTATACGTTTCTCTTTCGTACAGGAGAAGACATGGGCCTCTCCTATGCCTGCCAACAACTCGGCATCAAAACCTATGTCCCGCCCCATCCTCCATTCGATTTTGACATGTATGGCAGTCTTCCTGAAAAAGCGGTTCAATATGGTACCGAATCGGTTGCCATTTGTTTAAATGAACCCAATTTTGATGAGATGTTTACGTTTTATAAGAACAAGGGATTTCGATTTATGTGCAACCGTGTTTAAATCCATTCTGCTCCTTCTATACTAGAAATGAGTGCCTATTGTTATTTACTGTATACAGAGGAAGGTCATACCTATGTCGGTGCCACGGTGGACCCGGACCGACGATTGCAGCAACACAATCGGGAACGGGTGGGGGGAGCCCGTGCAACAGGGATGCGTGTGGCGCAAGGACTTCGTTGGAAACGTGCTTGCATGGTGGTGCTTCCTGAATGGCGTACGGCCCTTCAATTTGAATGGCGATGGAAACAATTAGGAAGAACACAGTGCAAATCCACTCGAAATCCACTGTTGCGGCGTCTTCGGTCACTCAAGACACTACTGTCTCTTGAAAAACCAACGGAAACGGCCATCCCTTATGAAATGTATCCTGAGCCGCCTACCCTTCATTGGGAATCGGATGAGCTTCGGGCTCAGTATGATGCGTGTATCCTAGGATAGGGAAAAAAGCAACTGCCCTATGCAGGGGCATGGTCCTCCCCTTGTACAATCCCTTCCGTTAATCCCATCAGGTCTTTTTTGATGAGATTGGCTTGAATCTGGTCCTGAAGGTCTTGGTCCGGACGACGATTGACATCCGTCGGAACATGAGTGGAGGCCAGTTGGTCCATGGTGCCAGGGCTCGTTCCAAATGCCTCCGCCGATAGAAGTCCATTCTTACGAAACGCACGCGTGGCATACAATACAATCAAGAGAATGACCAGCAAACATACCCATCCTTGTCCCCATGCAGTATTCATGTCTATTCCTAGCCATAGAATAAAGTTAAACAATGAGGTGATTTTTGTCTAAATAATATCCATCCCTGAAATATTATGTCCTGGGCCAATCGCCATCTTCCACGGAAACGCGATGTCTCCCAGATTCCCGAAGCCTTTCGTCCCGTGATTCGACCTCGTGCCGAACAACCCCAAGTTCTTCTTTCGGAAACCTTTCAGGTGAAACCTATTATGACCGTTTCTTCTGTTTCTGCCGAGCCCCTCCATTCTACTCCTGCATTTTTGCGCCGTTTGGAACCGGCCCCTCACCCTTCTGCTACGGAACTCATTCATGAAGGTCAAACCTATGTATTTGTCATTCTTCGACATCTTCGAACCAGCATGGACAATGAATTATGGATATCCTCGTATCAATCCATTCGTACATGGTATACCAATCGAATTATTATCATTGATGATAACTCCAGTGTCAACACAGTGAACGGCAAATTGGTGAATACCGAGATTATCATGAGCGAATGGAATGGTGCAGGAGAGCTATTGCCCTATTACTATTTTTGGAAACATCATTGGGCCGACCGAATGGTATTTTTGCATGATAGCATGTTTTTACATCGCCCCTTTCGTGCTTCGGAATTGGAGGGAGAGATACGATTTCATTGGTATTTTGACCGAACCACAAAGGAAGACTCCAAACTTCTGACGTATCTTTCTCTTCTTGAACAGGACACCGTGCCACTTGCTTCGTCTTGGAAGGGGTGTTTTGGGGGCGGCAGCATTGTCGATTGGAAGGTTGTCGTTCACTTAGAGCAAACCTATCGCTTGTTGTCTCGCATGGTGATGGTCATTCGTACTCGTTCGGACCGAGAAATGTTTGAACGCCTATTGGGTCTCCTTCTGTTTCACGAGCACATTGTGGAGGAAGCCACCTGTTCGAATTTTGGAAACATCTTGTCGTATCCAGGTGCCTTTGAATCGCAGGTAGGAACCATCGAACAAGCCACCCAGGCTGTATTGCAAAAAGGGTATGATACCGCCATTGTAAAAGTATGGAGGGGACGATAATCTAAAGCATTCTGCCTACCCATCCCATAGCATGGAGAACAAAAAGATTCTCCTGTTTGGCGGTTCCGGTTCCTTGGGAAATCAGTTTATTCAAACCTATTTGGCCACGAATCACATTGTGAATTATTCTCGTGATGAATGCAAGCATTGGAAAATGGGTCTTCAATACAAATCGGACCGATTGTCCTTTATTATTGGCGACATTCGTGATGCGGCGCGAGTGGAAACGGCCATTTTACGAGAACAACCTCATTTGATTGTCATCATGGCCGCACTGAAACACATTGACCGCTGCGAATATGCCATCGAAGAGTGCATGAAAACGAATCTGATTGGTCCATTGAATGTTCTCAATGCCATTGAAAAAAACAGTGACCGTCTTTCTTTACTGGAATGCGTGGTGTTTGTGAGTACCGATAAGGCATGCGAGCCCACCAATGTGTATGGAATGGCCAAGGCCATGGCGGAAAGTGCGATGGTCGAAAAATCCCTGTTTAGTAAGACTTGCAAATTCGTCAACATTCGTTATGGAAATGTATTGAATTCACGCGGCAGTATTCTTCCCATTCTTCATGAAAAAGGAAAGGACCCCGCGGTTTCCGAATTTACCTTAACTCATCCCGATATGACGCGCTTTGTCATGACCTTGGAGCAAAGTGTCGCCTTAATCGAACATGCGGTGCTCTATGGTGAAACGGGCGATACGGTGATTCCTGAGCTCATTTCCATGCGATTGGTGGATTTAATGGAACTCTTTTCGGAACAATATCAAAAACCCATTCGTGTCACCGGTCTTCGTCCTGGAGAAAAAATGCTGGAATCGCTTATCAGTGAAACACAATCCATGCGATTGGTGCAAGGACCCAATGGATATCAATACATTAAAGCACCCTACCATCAACTGTTAATCACAGATAGCATTAAAAATTATAATAGTACCATTGGGCCTCTGTCCAAAGAGGAATTGAAACTCTATTTGACACGGCTGGGATTATTGTAATGCTTTGCATAACAACCACTCAAAATTATTATGCTCTGAGTGAACTTGTTCCATAGAAAAAGATGCACAATAAGCGCGCGATATCGGTCCTCCATTATACCAATGAATACAAAATGTTTCATGGGTGTGGTGCGGTATGGTAGTGTGAAATAAGATATCCATTTGATTCCATATATAAGGACATGTCATTTGATTGGGAATAAAATATACTTGTTGTTGTAATGGAGTATTCATAATCAATCGAGTAATTAATGCAGGGCCAAATTGTTGATATTCTTCGGTTACTTGTCTAGAATGCAGACGTCCACGAATTTCATTCAGAATGCATTCTGCAATCGTGGATTTCGGTTGAGCAATCATAAATGCATTGTTAATGCATTGATTATACATATTAAATCCTATCGTTTGATGTATTGTCAATAAAGATTCGGGAATGGAACCAATAAACAGTGTATCGAAATCAATGTAGATTCCTCCATGCTCATACAATTTAAGAATTCGAATAATGTCCGATTTCCATACACTGGACAATGGACCCTCATATCCGATTTCTTTCTTGATATCTACTTCTACAAATTGAACTCTTGGAAGTTCTTTTAAACGATAAATATCATAGGTGTTCGATAATATTGTATTTTGTTCCATTGTATTCCATCGAACTAAGGGTGAATCCTCCGCTTGTGTTTGATAAATGATGATATCATAATCTGGATTAAATTTTGAAAAGGTAAAAAAAGTAAGATAATGCAGATACGTAAATTGTTTACCTTCCCAAAATGAAAATGCAATCTTTGGAATATTCATCCTTTTTATGGTATGAGAAAATTTATTTAGATTCCATCCATGCTTCTACATCATATTCATGAATCACCAACCGGTATCCTAGTCCACGCAATCGATGTTGCATTTGATTTCGTTCTTCCATATCCGTTAAATCTTTTGATTCATATAAGATATGAGATGGCAATAAGGATGGGACAGCCTGAGCTGCATCTAGCCATGCATTCAAAATGACACAATCATGTCCTTCTGTATCTATTTTTAAATATTCTACTCCTGTAATCTCTTCCCTGTGAATAAATTGTTCGACAGATAGAATCGGAACCTTTTGTACATGAATGTACGATTGATAATCCACATGATGCGCATGACAATATTGAATGACATGAGGATGAGGCTTCAGAATCGATACACATCCTCGTAGCCATCCAGGAAAGGAATCAGGAAAGATGGGTCGAAAGGCATCGACCTCTCCTGACACATTTGAGATTCCATAGCATCGTTTTTTAACATTCGGAACCGTGGGAAGATGGTCCAAATATTCTTGGATGATGTCCACCGAAATACCTTGACGTCCACGATGGTCTTGTAGCTCCGTATCAAAATCAGCCGTACCAATTTCAATAAATTCGTACCGCATGAAATACCTATCTATTCGTATTTATTTTTGTCGATGTTTAAACCGATACATCTTAAAGCCGTATGGCTGTAGATGACAAGAATGAAAACCATTGTAGATGGATTTATCTTCTACAATGAACTAGATTTATTAGAGATTCGCTTGAAAGAGCTAGATTCGGTGGTAGATTACTTTGTACTGGTAGAGGGGACATTAACCTTTACTGGAACGCCAAAGCGTCTTTATTATTATGAGAATCGCGAACGATTCTCAGCCTATCATCATAAAATCATTCACGTCGTAGTATGGGATTATCCTGCTACCACAGACCCTTGGCAACGAGAGTTTCATCAACGTCGCGCCATTTCTCGAGGAATTGCAACACTTTCCTTGCAAGCGGATGACATCATTATGATTACTGATGCAGATGAAATTCCAAATGCCAATGCACTTCAGTCCATTAAAACAGGTTACTTTCATATCCATTCCGAAACGGTATATAGTTTATACATGCGGCTCTATTATTATACATGTGAATGGACAACAGACCGACCATGGGACAAAGCCAAACTTCTTTCCTATCATCAATATCAAAACCTAGGATGCAATCCAGAACGCATTCGATGGCATCCTTATGCCGTTATTGAAAAGGCAGGTTGGCATTTGAGCTATTTTGGAGGAACTCCGCAGATTATTACCAAATTAGAAAGCTTTTCAGAACAGCAGGATAATACCCAAGAGAATAAAGATAAAATGGCACAATGCATCAAAGAGGGGGTTCTTCATTTTAATGGAGAAAAATTAAAGTTCATTTCTCAATATCAAAATCGAGATTTGCCTGCACCGTTGCGAATCTCGATTCCTCGTATTGCTTTCTCTTTTTGGGAAGGCTCTCAGCTGTCCTTATTACACTATATGACAATCGTATCCTTTCATAAATACAATCCCGAGTTTGCAATACGTCTATATTATTCGGACAAAGAGGGTAATTTTACTCATGCCGCTCTTACTGCTGAAAAGAATAAGATTCACGCCTCTGGATTTAATTTTAGAGATGACAAATGCATTTCGATGGAACAACTACGTAGTTTATCCTATCTAGAAATTATTCCAATTGATATGGAAAAAGAATACGACATTCCATTTGAAACCTCTCCAATTCACAAAGCCGACATGGTGCGCATCTTTAAATTATATGAGCATGGTGGAATTTGGTTTGATATGGATGTATTGTTTATTAAACCTGTACCTCGGCATATTTTACATGGAACACATGATATCTATTATTTCACCTATTCACAAACCATTGCCACAGGATTGATTGTCTCTACTCCTCGTAATCCTGCCATTCAATTCTTGAAGGACCATTGTGTATCCAAAATTCAATCGCGCATCATTACGAGGGATTGGCAACAATTTGGCCCAACCTTATGGAAAATGTGTGTGTCTCTCCAACCTTCTGTCTTTCAGAATTGCATCTATCTGGACAATGCTGAAATTTACCCTTATCTATGGAATGAACCTGGACTATTTTTCTTTACAAATGAAAATCGAGTAAAAGAGAATACCTGGGGAATCCATTGGTACAATGGAAACATTGATTCTCGACGCTTTATTGATTCGTTTGTGTTTGACCCTCGGGCCATCCAAAAGGATGCATCGGTATTCCATTATTACTTGTCTGCGTTGTTTTCATAAGACCTCCGTCACCTCAATCCGATAGATTTCCTTATATCGTTCTGGGTCGGCACGCAACTGTCGCAATCTCTCTTTTTCTTCATCGGGCGGGTCGGTTGGTCGAGCAATAAAGAGTGCCTTTGTACGTTTATTTTCATCATGTGTTATTTCACTCAAATAAGACATTGTTAAAAAGATGCGCTTTGCGTCAGCCGGTCCTCGACAGGGTTCAGGATTTCCATGCCATGCCACATCATTACAGGTAAACACAATGAGTCGATTGTATTGAGGCACAATCGAATCGGCTTTCTCATACAACACAGGAGAGGCCGATGCAGCCGAAGACCCCCTCCATACTTCCAGTTCACATCCATACTCGGATTTCCAATTCGCACTCAAATAGATGCCCAACGTGATTTGTTTTTTTTGTTTGGTAGTGGGATGAAGTCCTGCATCCACGTGAATGTCTAATTTATCGGAGGGATGATACGTATGCACTCCCCAAAAGTTTCGAGTGGGGTCTCGTTGCAATCGATATCCAGTTACCTGAGACATCTGCGCCATCCAGGTATCGGATTCGAGTTCTTCAAACAGTGCACGCAAGCGAGGTGGAAGATTCCATTTGTCACGCAATGTATCTTTGGCTTCAAATGGGTTCTGATATCGGTCCCATGCCTCCTTTGGAATCAGCATGATTTCTTGCTGCAATTCGGCAGCAAAGAGGGGCTCCAGAATGTCATCTTGCACGGCATAGGGAAACGGTTGTGTCGATTGATACACGACAGGGTCGATGGTAATCGTACGAATCATGTATATGAATAGGACAGCATCGTTTTAGGCTAGATATGCGAGTAGGTGCTGAACAATCTGTGTACTGGCGGTTCCCTCTCCTAACCAGGTGGCATCCATCGTGCGGGCACCCGATTCCATTTCATCCAACCATTGGAATACTTCTTCTTGATGTAGGGGTTCCAAGGGCAATGAAATGCTGCAATTCGCTTGATAGCTTTGAGGACGCTCCGTAAAATCACGAGGAACCACGACAGGAGTCTGTAATAATGCGGGTTCTTCTTGTCCTGTACCACTGTCGCTAATGAGAAATCGGCAATGGTATACCGTATCCAAATAGTCCTGATACGTCATCAAAGGTACCATTTGAATTGGACCCAATTCCAGGGAATGTTCTTCGATGGCATCTTGAAGTCGCTTAAAATACAGCATGCGAACGGGCAATCCATATCGTGTTGCGCACTCCTTTCCAAATTGAAGAAGAGCACGAAGACGTGAAGGATACTTGAAGTTTTCGGGACGATGACAATCGATGAGAATCCTATCGTTTCGTTTGGGAATGGACTGGATGGTCGATTGAAACATCCGAAAGGGCTCTATGATGGTATTTCCTACAACAAATACGTTTTTTGTAATGTTTTCTAAGGCAAGTTGTCGTTTATAATCCTCATGATAGACAAATAGAATGTCACTACAATGGTCGCATACCGTGCGATTGATTTCTTCCAGCATTCGTTTATCATACGAGCGCATTCCTGCCTCGATGTGTCCAATCCGATATCCCGCTTTTTTAAGCGGAAAGGCCACACCCGCCGAATTGGAATCTCCTAAAAATAAAATCAAATCGGGTTGAATCTGGAGTTCTCGGAACAGGCGTGGAATCTCGCGAGTCAAATAGCTTAATTGTTCAAAATGGTCTGCCGATTCTTTTCCTGCATTCAATACAACATCGGGCGCACGAATTCCCAATTGCTCAAAAAAGACGCCCGAAAGATGATGATCATAATGCTGACCGGTATGAACCAAAATATGACGGGTATGCTTGTCCAATTCCGCAAATACCTTACACATTCGAATAAAATCCGGGCGGATGCCCGTGATGGTCACCACCGTTTTCATATGATGATGTAACAGAATCGCCACTTTAGATGGGTCTTTAGTATTGATTTAATTCACGAAAGGCTTCTTCTTTCTTCTCTTCGGATTGTTCGGATAGTTCAAGATAGGCTTGATTCTTCAATAAATAGCGTGTCTTTTTTTCAAACAAATCTGTATTTAAGGGGCTGGTATATGCTCTTCTATCCGCCATGTGATGTTTGTCATGAAACAAATGAATGCCAGCAACCTGCTCGAGAGAATACGATACAGGATGCATTAAAATCTTGGAATGACGAATTTTTAATACAAAATCATCATCGTCGTAGCACGCTCCAAATGCATAATCATAACTGAAGCCACCGATTCGGTCAAAGGTCGTTTTGGTGGTTGCACACAAAAAATGATACATCACATTGCGATATTGATGATGCTGATACCACTGAACCCATAAATTTTCATTGATGATTCCTGTGTCTAATCGAGGCTGATAATATAGCAATTCATTGGCCTGAAATCCTTTGGTTGCCACGACATCAAACACATCATATCGATTCTCTGTCACCTGTTTATCTACATAATCCAGTACATCGCCTACATGACATACTTCTGAATTCTGTATGATGACTTTTCCGCCTTGAATGTACTGAAATCCCAAATTATAATTGATACAGGGATTGGCCCAAAACTTTTTAGTAGGGTCCATTTCAATCCAATCCATATGAATCCCATAGGATTGAAGCCGTTCGGTAGATAATCTATCTTGAATGGAATCATCTACCAAAATGACTTGAATGTCTTTCATTTGTGAATTGTTTAGGAGTTGCAACGTATAATAGACTTGTTGGGCACGTTCATGAGAGGTCATCACAATCGAAATGGTTCGTTCGGTGATGGGATGAGGATTCAGAACCTGATGCCGATAGTAGGTGGTATCCTTGGTTTCTACCAATCTTCGAACCGCCGCCAGTTGAGAGAGATGATGATGAAGCTGGTTCATTTATGGAATTCGAGAAGGAATACTTTAGATGGCTACTTCCTCATATTGTTCTTGAATTTGTTGCTCTAAGGGTGGTATTTGAAATGTAGCATTGGTATCATACAGGGTACAAAGGGTTCGGTCAATGGATTCAGGTGCCGCTTGGGGTACAATCGTAGAGGTTGTACCATATACCGTACGAATGATACAGGCAAGCTCGTATTTTGTTTTCGAGTGGGGAGAATGAATGTGTCGAACTCCCTTCCAAAATGACTTTGTCTTCAGAATCTGGTCAATGATTTTACAATATTGATAGCAGGTGATTCCATTCCATCGATGATTGGTCCAACCTTGGATGAGGCCTCTGGATTGTTTTGCAAATTCAAGAAAGGAGACCTTTGAGTTTTTTTCTTCTCCGATGATGGACGTACGAATCACGGTGGCATCCAGTGGTTCTCCTAATGATTTGCTGATGCCATATTCACTCGTTTCATCATGCGGGTCGCCTTCGGTATAATTTCCTTTTTTCCCTGAAAATACACAGTCGGTAGTAGGACAAATGAAATGAGCTCCGTGCTGTCTACAGATGGTTGCCAGACATTGCGGAAACAATGTATTGACTACATGATATCTCTCAACGGATTGTCCTTTCATTCGTTGTGGAATGCATCCTGCTGCATTGATGATGCATGTATTCTCGTCCAGACCGATGCGCTCCAAAAATGATTCTAACCGAGGAAGGGTCTCCATGGTAATGTCCCATTCGGCTCGTGTCAACGGAATCACCACATGGTCTGTTTTTTGTTCAAAATAGGCTTTCAAATAAGTTCCCAGCATCCCATTGGCGCCAAACAGAATTAATTTCATTCTTTTTTTGGAACCCATTTTTGCTTTAGGATGTGCATCTAAAAATACGCAACAGAAGAGAAGGGAGATGACCCCCTGGGTGACATTCATTATTCCTACCGTGCATCGTCCTAGCTTATCTACTACCCTTCGTTCTCTTCTTGCACAAACACGTCGAGAATGGAAAGCCATTGTTGTATTTGATGGATGCCAGCCAGATGAAAAAGCCTGGTATCGAACGGATGCACGCATTCAGGTCATGTGCATTGAAAAAACAGGAGAATCGAAAAATTATGCAGGAAACGTACGAAATCGAGGCATGGAGCGGGTGGATACCGAGTGGGTCGCCTTCGTGGATGACGATGATGTACTGTCCTCTTCCTATGTGGAGTTCTTGTATCGAGAGCGAATGACGTATCCCCATATCCCTTGCATCCTGTTTCGAATGTCCAGTCGAGAGGAATGGATTGTACCCGATGCCACCGAACCCATTCTTCGAGCGGGTAATGCAGGCATCAGTTTTGCCTATCGAACCGCACTGTTTCGAGATGGATTGTCTTTTGTTCCGAGTTCCTGTGAGGATGTGGAACTATTGCAACGGATTCATGCGGCGGGACATCCCATTTTGGTTTCTTCCATGGTAACTTATTTTGTACGAGAATATGCCGTTTCATCTTCGAGCGGATTTCCTCCACAGATTCTATAAGCGTTGTGAGGCACTTTTATTCCTTTATATTGTTTTTTGGGCACTTTTTCCTAAAAAGTGCAGTGCGTTTGGGCGGCTCAAAAAGATTCTCCTCCGAGAATAGCCTTCACGCAGGATGGCACACCGCTGATAGCTCAATTGGTAGAGCGGAGGACTGTAGCGTAATTCATTGTCATCCTCAGGTCGCTGGTTCGATTCCGGCTCAGCGGAATTCTTTTTTGATGTCGTAATACGATTTCAAAAATGATTTATCCTAATAATAATGTCTTCTTGGATATCCACTTCTCGCTCACGGTCAGTCATCGATGCAGTTCTGTGTGCCATTGCACTGGACGAACAACCCTACTTGGATGAATGGATTCGCTATCATCTCTCCGTTGGATTTTCCCACATATATCTTTATGATAACAGTCCAGATTATGTACTACAATCCAAACAATCCTCTCATGTGACAATTCGTCACTTTCCTGGTCCCAAACGTCATCTGGAAGCGTACCATATTTTTGTCTTGCAATATCGAAACAAACATCGATGGGCGGCATTTATGGACTGTGATGAATTTCTTGTTCTACATGCCCATTCCTCGGTGATGGACTTTTTGAATTCCTATTCGGATTGTCCATGCATCGGTCTTAACTGGAAGATGTTTGGAACATCCGGTCATGTATACTATGAGGATAAACCGGTCACCGAACGTTTTCAACGATGTGCTGCAGAAGTAAATCCACATATCAAGTGCATTGTGCAACTCCGCGCGGTAGACCGCTATGTGAGCTCTCATTTTCCAACGCTGACATCGGGTGTCATCGTGGATACCAATCGTAATGTAATTCATCCACCCTTTCATGCAGGAGTTACCGATATTGCATGCATTCATCATTATTATACAAAATCGGAAGAGGAATTCCGAAAAAAGATTCTTCGAGGAACCAGCGATGAACATCCTACCCGCTCCCTTTCAGAACTCGATGACATTCATGAGAAAAACAATGATGTGGTAAATACCGATGCATGGGAATGGTATCAATCTCATTACACCTTTTCTCATTTCAAACGCCCATTTTGAAATGAGATTTATAAATAATTCTTCTTAATTTTCCGTGTTTTAT
>Ga0164297_10001149_pt1 | contig 28901 bp, 25 predicted proteins | sample GEODES058metaG_FD_113539 | JGI IMG/M metagenome (GOLD analysis project Ga0164297, IMG submission 113539) | Dystrophic lake water microbial communities from Trout Bog Lake, Wisconsin, USA - GEODES058 metaG | ecosystem: Environmental > Aquatic > Freshwater > Lake | place: USA: Trout Bog Lake... | reverse complement strand
CGTCTGTTTCGCAACGCGCGCGTCGCACTCGGTTGAACCCCCGCGATGGCTGAGTCGTCCCGACAAGCCCCGGCGGATGCTCGGCCGATAGGCGTCTTTGATTCCGGTGTCGGTGGAATCACTGTGCTGAACGCCTTGATGGCGCGCTTGCCGCAGGAATCGTTTCTCTATCTCGGCGATACCGCTCGTTTGCCCTATGGCACGAAGAGTCCCGAGAGTGTCGTGCGTTATGCCTGCCAATGCGCGGATGCCTTGGTGGCGCGGGACGTCAAGGCCGTGGTGATCGCGTGCAATACTGCCGCGAGTGCCGCGCTAGCCGTCCTGCAGCAGCGCTATCCGGGCGTTCCGGTGATCGGCGTGATCGAGCCCGGTGCGCGTGCGGCGCTCGCGGCGACTCGTTCGCGACACGTCGCCGTGCTGGCCACCGAGGGCACCATCCGGGCCGATGCGTACGGTCGAGCGCTCGTCTCGCAGGCACGGGATGTGCGCGTGAGTGGCATCGGGGCGCAGGTGTTCGTCGCGCTGGCGGAAGAAGGCTGGACCGATGGCCCCATCGTCGAGTTGATCGCCCGGCGCTATCTGGATCCCGTGTTCAAGGTCGGAGCGCCCCCGGATACCCTGCTGCTGGGCTGTACGCATTTCCCCGTGCTCGCGGGTGCGCTCGCGGCCGTGCTACCGCCCTCGGTGACGATCGTCGATTCGGCGGCCACGACAGCCGTTGCCGTTGCAGAGTTGATGCGTGACGGCGCGTTGGGCATGGCTTTGGGTGGACGCCCGTCGGTATCGTGGCTTGCGACCGACGGAGCGGAGCGTTTCGCGCGGGTTGGAAGCCGCTTTCTCGGCGCAGCGATCGATCCCGCCGCGGTGGCGCTCGTCGACGTGTAGGCGCGCGAGGGAGCGCCTCGCGCGGCCTCGTCAGTGTGCGAGTCCGGGTGCCGGAGGGCTGTAACGACTCTCGCGAGTCGGGCTGCTGTCCTCGCCGGCGTAGCGCCGTAGCGTCATGGCTTGTTGCAACTGACCGCGACGCACATAGCTCTGATAGAGCAGGTCCTTTAATACCTCGAGCAGCAGTCCTGCGGTCATCGCGGACAGCTCTGGAATATTCGGGCGTGGCTCCGCGTCGGTGCTGAAGATCACCTTGCGAATGATGTTGTAGGTGTCATGGTCGAGCGCCGCGAGTTCTCGTACCTCGACGAGCTGATCGAACATCTTGAGCTTGCCGTTGTCGCCCTGATCGGCGAAGACGCTTTGTGCCGTCCGCCGGCACATGGAGCCGAAGGCGTTGTAGCACCCCGAGGAAAAGCATTCGAGTGCTTCGCGGAACAAGCGTTCGGTTTCTTCAGGCAGGTGCATGAAGCTGAATTTTTCGCGCGGCCGCTCCATCTCCTGGTAGTCGCTGCTGAGTTCAATGCGACTGCCGGCATGCATCTTGACGGCATACTTCATGAAGAGCGGCACGTTGCACGAGTCGCATCGATACACGATGCCAACATGGTTCGGCTTGAAGGCGACGAGCTGATTGTAGTTCGGCACCGACACCGGCGTCAGGTGTGACAGCACGTCGCAGTGCGGGCAGGTCAGTGCGAAATTCGCTGCCTGGTCGTAATGCAGAGTGCTTGTGGCATCAATGTAAATCGACATGCTGGGGCCGCACCGTAAGTCATTGACCCGACCGCGTCGGACGCGGATTGGGCTAGGACGTGCAGTGTGCCGTGGACGTCTGTTGTCGGCTGTGACCCGTCTCTCGTCACGGGCGCGGGCAACGCACCGAGTTGTGAACTGGTCCACAGATCCTCGCCCGTGCCCGGACCGTGTCAGCCGCCAAGTCGCTTGTATCGAATCCGGTGAGGTTGGTCGGCATCCTCGCCCTTACGGCGCTTCAGGTCAGCGACATAGTCTTGGAAATTGCCTTCGAACCAGACGACCTCGCTGTCGCCCTCAAAGGCGAGGATGTGGGTCGCGATGCGGTCGAGGAACCAGCGATCATGCGAGATCACCACGGCGCATCCCGGGAAGGCCAGCAGTGCCTCCTCCAGTGCGCGCAGCGTCTCAACGTCGAGATCGTTGGTAGGTTCGTCGAGCAGCAAAACGTTACCGCCGGATTTGAGAACCTTGGCGAGATGAACGCGATTGCGCTCGCCCCCCGAAAGTTCGCCGATCAGTTGTTGCTGCTGGGCGCCTTTGAAGTTGAAGCGGCCACAGTAGGAACGCGAGGGTGTTTCGTAGTTGCCGACCTTGATGATGTCGAGGCCGCCGGAGATCTCGGCCCAGACGGTCTTGGCGTCGTCGAGCGCCTGACGGGACTGGTCGACATAGGACAGTTGCACCGACGGTCCGATACGGATCTCACCGCCATCCGGCTGTTCTTGGCCGGTCAGCATCCGGAACAGGGTGGTCTTGCCGGCGCCATTCGGTCCGATGATGCCGACGATGCCGCCGCGGGGCAGATTGAAGGAGAGGCCATTGATCAGAATCCGGTCACCAAAGCCCTTCTTGAGGTCTTGCGCCTCGATCACCAGATCGCCAAGACGCTCGCCCGGCGGAATGTAGATCTCGTTGGTCTCGTTGCGTGTCTGGAAGTCTTGCGATTGAAGCTCCTCGAAGCGGGCAAGGCGCGCCTTGCTCTTGGCTTGACGCGCCTTCGGGTTCTGGCGCACCCACTCGAGTTCCTGGGCAAGCATCTTGCGTAGCCCCTCCTGCTGGCGCTCCTCCGCTTCGAGACGCTTCTCCTTTTGCTCGAGCCACGATGAGTAGTTGCCTTGCCATGGAATGCCGTGCCCCCGGTCAAGCTCCAGAATCCATCCGGCGACGTTGTCTAGGAAGTAACGATCGTGGGTGACCGCGATCACGGTGCTCTGGTATTCATGCAGAAAGCGCTCGAGCCAGGCGACGGATTCCGCGTCGAGGTGATTGGTCGGCTCGTCGAGTAGCAGCATGTCGGGCTTGGAGAGCAGCAATCTGCAGAGCGCCACACGACGTTTCTCACCACCGGAGAGCGTCTTGATCTTGGCGTTCCAGTCGGGGAGTCTCAACGCATCGGCGGCGACTTCGAGTGTTCGCTCGAGGTTGTTGCCGTCGACCGTGGTCAGATAGGCCTCGAGTTCCGCCTGCTCCGACGCCAGCTTGTCGAAATCGGCATTTTCCTCGGCATACGCGGCATAGACCGCGTCGAGGCGGGCGAGCGCGGTTTTGATTGGCGCCACGCCTTCCTCGACGATGTCTCGCACCGTCTTCTCCGGATCGACATCCGGCTCCTGCTGCAGGAATCCCACCTTGATCCCAGGCTGCGCACGCGCTTCGCCTTCGATCTCGGTATCCATGCCGGACATGATCTTGAGGAGTGAGCTCTTGCCCGAGCCGTTGAGGCCGAGCACACCGATCTTCGCCCCCGGAAAGAAGCTCAGGGAAATGTCCTTGAGGATCGTGCGTTTCGGCGGTACCACCTTGGAAACGCGATTCATCGTGTAAATAAACTGAGCCATCGGTCATTCCTGAGCATCGTGGGTGGAGCCTCGGATTATCCGCGAGTCCGTCGCCGCTTTACAGCAACGGCGCGGCCGAGCCGTGCCGGTATGGCGCCGAAGGCCCCGTGCCGCGGGATTTCGGGGCGTCGCGGCGCTCGGGAAGGAGTAAAACGCTTGTTTTTGATGAATTTTTATCAGCGACGGCGGTAAGGGCTAAGCCGACGCAATTCGCCGCGGTCGGGTCGCCGGGTGGTCGCACGCGTACGCGGGTGCCACATGGCGAGCCTTTCGCGCCGCGCAGGGGTTACTCTGAGGCCCCCTGCAGCAGAGCCCCTTTGTCCTTGCCAGCCTTCCGGGATGCCACCGATGCCCCTGCCATCCACCAGTCTTGTCAGCGGCGAACTCCTCGCGACCTACGGTTTCGGTGACGGTCACCCCTTCGGGCGCGATCGGCAGGAGGCTTTTCTGGCTGCGTTTCGATCCGAAGGTCTGGTCGATCGGGTGCTGTCGCTTCCGCCGAGACTCGCGACTCGTGCAGAGCTCGAACGCTTTCATGATGGGGCCTATTTGGATTTTGTCGCCGAGCGATCGCGCAGCGGCTTTGGATACCTCGATGGCGGTGATACGCCGGCCTTCAAGGGGGTGTATCAGGCCGCCGCCGCGGTCGTGGGCGCGGCGCTTGTGGCTACCGAGGCGATTCTGTCGGGTCGCTGTCACCGCGCTTTCGTGCCGATCGCGGGCTTGCACCATGCGGCGCGCGATCACGCGGCTGGCTTTTGTGTGTTCAACGATTGTGGGGTAGTGATCGAGACCTTACGGACCGTGTATGGCCTGAGGCGCGTCGCCTACGTCGATATCGATGCGCACCATGGTGATGGCGTCTTCTATGCTTTTGAGGAAGATCGGGATCTGGCGTTTGCGGATCTGCACGAGGATGGCCGCTTCCTGTACCCCGGTACCGGCGCGCAGAGCGAGTCAGGCCGCGGCGTGGCTTTGGGAACCAAACTCAATCTGCCGCTACCGCCCGGGGCCGACGACGCGGCCTTCCATACGGCGTGGGCGCAGGTGGAAGACTATCTAGAGGACTTTCGACCTGAATTCATCCTGCTGCAGTGTGGTGCGGACTCGCTGGGCGGTGATCCGATCACGCACCTGAGATTCACCGAGGAGGCGCACGCTCACGCGGCTGCACGGCTCTGCGTGATCGCGGATCGTCACGCGGGAGGGCGCCTCCTTGCGCTGGGCGGTGGTGGCTATGATCGTCACAATATCGGCCGCGCGTGGGCGCGGGTCGTCAAAAGTCTGGTCGAGCACCCAGGCTGAGCCCCCCCGACGTACCCAGTTCGTGCCATCAGCGGGGCGACTCGGTAGAATTCACCCATCGGCCCCCTCTACCGGCCCCACTCTCAGGATGCTTGGCATGTTCGACCCGAAGATGACGATTGCTGGTTACGACCCTGAACTCGCCGCGGCCATGCTGGCCGAGCGCCATCGTCAGGAGGATCACATTGAACTGATCGCTTCGGAGAACTACGCCAGTCCACGGGTGCTCGAGGCGCAGGGGTCGGTGCTGACCAACAAGTATGCCGAGGGCTACCCGTCGAAGCGCTACTACGGTGGCTGTGAGAACGTCGACGTCGCCGAGCAGTTGGCCATCGATCGCCTGAAGCAGTTGTATGGCGCAGCGTATGCGAATGTGCAGCCACACTCGGGTTCGCAAGCGAATGCCGCCGTGTACTTCGCTCTAATGAAGGCCGGTGACACGATGCTCGGCATGAGCCTCGATCATGGTGGGCATTTGACGCATGGTGCCAAGGTCAACTTTTCCGGCAAGGTCTTCAATGCGATCACGTACGGCATCCGTCCCGATACCGGTGAGATCGACTATGACGAGGTGGAGCGTCTTGCGAAGGAGCACAAGCCAAAACTGATCGTGGCGGGCTTCTCGGCGTACTCCAAGGTCATCGACTGGGCTCGCTTCAGAACCATCGCCGATTCGGTGGGTGCCTACTTCATGGTGGATATGGCCCATGTCTCGGGTCTGTGCGCGGCGGGGGTGTATCCCAACCCGGTGCCGCACGCACATGTGGTCACTTCGACCACTCACAAGACGCTGCGCGGCCCCCGTGGCGGCATTATTCTTTCGAACGCCGGTGAGGAACTGACCAAGAAATTCAACGCGATGGTATTTCCGGGCATGCAGGGCGGGCCGCTGATGCATGTGATCGCCGCGAAGGCGGTGGCGTTCAAGGAAGCGCTTGAGCCCGAGTTCAAGACGTACCAGCAACAGGTGGTCAGAAACGCCAAGGCGATGGCGGCGCAGTTCATCAAGCGTGGCATCAACGTGGTCTCGGGCGGTACTGAGAATCACCTGTTCCTGCTCGATCTTGTCAGCAAGAACGTGACCGGCAAGGATGCGGATGCTGCGCTCGGCGCCGCCCACATCACCGTCAACAAGAACGCCGTGCCGAGCGATCCCCGCCCGCCGATGATCACGAGCGGTATCCGTATCGGAACGCCCGCCGTCACGACCCGTGGTTTCAAGGAAGCCGAGGTGGTCGAGCTTGCCAACTGGATCTCCGACCTGATCGACAGTCTCGCAGCACGTGCTCACATGGGGAGCGCGGACGGCAAGGGGGGTGTCACAGCGGAGGAAGCGGTCATCACTCGCGTGCGGGCGCAGGTTGCGGCGCTCTGCAAGCGCTTCCCGGTCTACGGTGCGGTCTGATCCAGGCCTGCTGAGGTAGCGACGTGCACTGTCCTTTTTGTGCGCATGTTGAGACCAAGGTGACCGACTCGCGACTTGCGGCGGAGGGGCAGCAGATCCGTCGCCGTCGCGAGTGTCTTGCTTGTGGCGAGCGGTTCACGACCTTCGAGTCGGCGGAGCTTGTGATGCCGCACGTGGTCAAGGCTGACCAGACGCGAGAACCCTTCGATATTGCCAAGCTGCGCAGCGGTATGCAGAAGGCGCTCGAGAAGCGACCGGTTGGCAACGACGAGATCGATGCCGCGCTCGCGCGCATTGGCCACAAGCTCAGGACGCTCGGTGAGCGTGAGGTGGCGGCGCGACTGGTGGGCGATCTGGTGATGGAGGAGCTCAGGCATCTCGACGAGGTGGCCTATGTGCGCTTCGCATCGGTCTATCGTAGTTTTCAGGATGTCGAGGCGTTTCGTGAAGAGATCGCTCGACTGCAGAGTGATCGTAATCCCGTGGAGGCGAAGTTCTCGCTTCTCGAGGCTGCCCCGGCTGCGAGCAAACTGTCCAAGAAGCAGCACTGATGGAAGCCACCGATCTCGCCTTCATGCGGGAGGCGCTGCGACTGGCCGAGCAAGGCCTCTATTCGACCGATCCCAATCCGAGAGTCGGCTGCGTGATCGTCAATGACGGCCAGATCGTCGGGCGTGGCGCTCACTTGCGGGCGGGCGAGGCGCATGCGGAAGTGCATGCGCTACGCGAGGCGAGCGCGCGTGCTCGCGGCGGCACCGCGTACGTGACGCTCGAGCCGTGCGCTCATCATGGGCGCACGCCGCCTTGTTGCGAGGCGCTGATTGCGGCGGGTATCGCGCGAGTCGTCTACGCGGTCGGAGATCCCAATCCGCAGGTTGGCGGTGCTGGCGCGGCGCGTTTGGCGCAGGCCGCTATCCGCGTGTCGCATGGGGTGCTCGCGTCGGAGGCGCGAGCGCTCAATCGAGGGTTTCTGTCGCGCTTCGAGCGGGCTCGCCCCTGGGTGTGCGTCAAGCTGGCCGCGAGCCTCGATGGGCGGACGGCGCTCGCGAACGGCGACAGCCGTTGGATCACGAGCGAGGCGGCGCGAGCGGACGTGCAGGCCTTAAGGGCTCGCTCCAGCGCGATTCTCACCGGCGCGGCCAGCGTTCGTCGTGACGATTCCCGTCTGACGGTGCGGGATCCGGAGCTGCCGTTGCGAGGGCGGGTACCGCTTCGGGTGGTGCTCGATCCGCAGCTGTCGGTGTCGACCGATGCGGCGCTGTTTCGAGAGTCAGGTCCGGTGCTCCTGATCACGCCGTCGGCAGATGCTGCACGCCGCAAAGCCCTGGAAGCGGTAGGTGCCGAGATCGTTGAGTTGGCTGGCAGAGGGGCGACAGGACTGTTGCCCGTACTGGCTGAGCTTGCCCGCCGTGAGTGCAACGAGGTGCTCGTCGAGGCAGGCGCGCGGCTCGCGGGCGCATTCCTCGGCGCGGGGTTGGTGGACGAGTTGGTGGTGTATCTCGCGCCGATCCTCCTCGGCCCCGATGCCGCGCCGCTCGCGCAGCTGCCGATGCTTGAGCGGCTCGCCGGGGCACGACGGTTCGTATATCAGGACGTGCGGCAGGTCGGTACCGATCTGCGATTGACGCTTGTCCCCACAGCGGATGGAGAGAGTTGATGTTCACAGGCATTGTTCAGGCGAAGGGATTGATAGTCGCGCGTGCGGTACGTTCCGGGGATGTGGAGCTTGTGATCGAAGCGCCCGGGCTCGGGCTTGCGGAGTGCGCCATCGGCGACAGCATCAGCGTGGCGGGCGTCTGTCTGACGGCGACGCGCATCGAGGGCGATCGCTTCGTGGCGGATGTCTCCAACGAAACGCTTGCGGTGACCTCGCTCGGCGTGCTGCAGGTCGGGTCAGCCGTCAATTTGGAGAAGGCGCTGCGGGCGGGTCAGGCACTCGGGGGCCACTATGTGACCGGTCACGTCGATGGGCTTGCGTGCTTGCGTTCGATGCGTGACGAAGGTCGATCGGTGCGCATGGTGTTCGATGTGCCCAACGCGCTCGCGCGCTATATCGCGGCAAAAGGGTCGGTGACGCTTGAAGGAGTGAGTCTCACCGTCAATGAAGTGACGGGGGCGAGCTTCGGGGTCAACCTGATCCCGCATACCCGCGAGGTGACGACCTTGGGTCGGCTGCAGGTGGGTGATCGAGTCAATCTGGAGATCGACATCATCGCCCGGTATGTGGCCCGCCTGGTGGATGCCTCCCGACAGGATTGAGGATTCTGCGGGACCCGTCCGGACACCTTGCTTCGCCGGTCTTCACAGATCAGCGGCGAGACGCCGTCGGCATGTTCAGGGGACGCAAGAAACACAGCGCGTCCTCGCCCAGTCGGTAATAGTCCATCCGTCGTCCGCTGTCCTGAAATCCCGCGGCGCGGTAGAAGGCTTGGGCGCCGAGATTCGCTGCGCGAACTTCAAGGCGCAGGCATGTGGCGCCACCGGCACTCGCTGCCGCCGCCAACTGCTCGAGCAGCGCCCGGCCGATGCCGCGGCGCTGGTAGCTGGGCTCGACTGCCAGCAGATTAAGGTGCGCGCCCTCGTCGCGATATTCCATCGCCGCGAAGCCCAAGCGTGTGCGGCCGCTACGTGCGATCAGGATGAGGTGGTCCGGGTGGTGGCGGGCTCGCTCGAATCGCTGCTCGGTCCAGACCGGCGCAAGGTCGATCTCGATCAGCCGTCGCGCTAGGGCGGCGAGCGCTCGCGAATCATCGCGGTGGGCGGGGGTGATGATCGGGGTGAGCATGCTGTCATTGTCGACGTTCGCTTCGCGGGCGTCGAGTCATGCGACCGGTTCGGTACACTGAGGTACCTCAGGCGGATTCGGGGACCGAGATGCTCAACAGGCGCGAGATACTGACGATGGGGGGCATTGCCGGGCTCGCCTTGTCGAGACGTCTTTGGGTGGCAGACGCGGCCGCAGCCGATGCGAGTGGACACGATGCGCTCGCGCAGGCGCTCGACGCCTTCGTCGCGCAATATCTCGATGACTGGAATGTGCCCGGATTGACTTTAGCGTTGGTTGATCGCAGCGGAGTGCGTCGACTCGCGACCTATGGGGTCGAGCGGCTCGACCTCGAATTACCGCTCGAAGCCAATCGGTTGTTTCAGATAGGCTCGATCAGCAAGTCCTTCGTGGCGTTGTGTCTTATGCAGTTGCGCGACGAGGGCAAGCTCGATCTCGCTGCACCCATCGCGCACTATTTGCCATGGCTCAGGATCGATTCGACCTTCGAGCCGCTGACGGTGCATCACTTGATGACGCACAGTGCCGGCTTGCCGGATGGTGCCCTGTGGCCTGTGGATGCGAGTGTCCGGCATCGACCGCGAATTCCGCCGGGCCAGCAGTTCCACTACTGCAACATGGGCTGGCAGGCGCTCGGTGATCTGATCGAGTTGCTGGATGGCCGGCTGCTCGGGGCCTCGCTACGCGCGCGGATTCTGGAGCCGCTCGGCATGCGGGACACCTCTCCGATCACGGACTTCGGCATGCGCGCACGTCTCGCGACAAGTTATTGGCCCAAGTTCGGGGACCGACCCTATGCGCGCGATGGGTTGCTCTCGGAGGCCCCGTCGATCATCGCGACGGACGGCGCCGGCTGCGTCTCATCGACCGCCGCCGATATGGCGCGTTATCTGAAGATGTTGATCGACGGTGGCCTGGGACCGACGGGCCCGTTGGTGTCGGCCGATGGTTTTGCGCGTTTCTCGGCGCCACATATTCCGGCCGGTGAATTTGGTGCCGGAGCCCGTTACGGGTACGGAATCGTCGTGGATCAACTCGACGGCCATCGACGACTGCGACACACCGGTGGCATGGTCTCGTTCGCGTCGGCACTTGAGGTCGATCTTGATGGTGGCTTTGGGGTCTTCGTGTCGGTGAATGCGATGCAGGGATTTCGGCCGACGGCCGTCGCCGAGTATGCGCTACGTTCGATGCGGGCGGTGGCCGAGCACACGCCGATGCCGGCGCTGCCGCCGTCGATCGATCCTCTCACGGTCTTTTCGGCTGAGCGCTTCGAGGGTCGCTTCGTCGATGTTGATGGGGAGGTGCTCGAGATCCGTGCCGCCGATGATCGACTGGTGTGGTGGAGCGAGTACGGTCCGCTACCGCTCGAACCCGCAATCGATGCTCCCAACGCATTTCACATCCATCACGCCAGCTACACGCGCTTTCTGCTGGTGGCGCAGTCACGCGATGACTCGGCGAGCCGAGGCGCGGTGGAGGCCTTTGCCTGGGGCGAGCGGCTCTGGGTTCGGCAGGGTGTCTCCTGGCCGCGCCCGTCGAGCGTGCCGGACGGATGGGGAGCATTTCCCGGTCACTACCGTAATGAGGATCCGTGGATCGGTAGTGCCCGAGTGGTGCTTCGTGCCGGCCGACTGTGGTGGAATGGGGTCGTGCCGATGGATCCGGCGGGTGAATCGGGAGTGTTCTACCTGCGTGATGCCGAGCAGAGTCTTGAATGGGTGCGATTCAGGGATATCGGTGGCGGCAAGGCCCATCGCCTCGAGTTGAGCGGCGTGTCGCTCGCCCGCGTGTCCACCGACTGAGGAGCCGTCGATGAAGCCTCGCGCTGCCAAAATCCCGGGCGATCGCCCCGTGGTGTATTCAACCGATGTCGGCCGACGCTGTGCGGGTTGCGGCGAACCGCAGGCTCGCTGCTCGTGTCGCTCGGTCGTCGCAATGCGCCCGGCAGCGGCGGCGGGCGGCCCGGTGAGGGTCAGCCGCGAGACGCAGGGTCGCGGTGGCAAGGGGGTCACGGTGATCAGCGGTCTTGGGCTTCCCGCGCCGGAGCTCGAGGCACTGGCTCGGGCGCTCAAGAGTCGCTGCGGTAGTGGCGGTCGGGTGCTGGAGGGCAAGATCGAGATTCAGGGAGAGCACAGGGATCTTCTGGTCGCGGAACTTGCCCGACGGGGGATCGTCGCCAAGCGCGCCGGCGGCTGAGGGGGCGGCACCCTGCTACACTGTCGGGCTTCAGAGGCCTGATTAGACACGCGATGCCGACGCTTCATTCCATCGACGAAATTCTTGCCGACCTACGTGCTGGCCGCATGGTCGTGATCATGGACGACGAGGACCGTGAGAACGAGGGTGACCTTGTGATGGCGGCCAGTTGCGTGCGACCGGAGGACATCAACTTCATGGCCCGTTTCGGCCGTGGCCTCATTTGCCTGACGCTCACGCGTGAGCGGTGCAAGGAACTGCGGCTGCCTCTGATGGTCTCCTCGACCCACGAGCAGCACCAGACCAACTTCACCATCTCGATCGAGGCGGCCGAGGGGGTTACCACCGGAATCTCCGCCTATGACCGAGCGCATACGATTCGTACCGCGGTCCGTGAGGACGCCCGTCCTGAGGATCTCGTACAGCCTGGCCACATCTTCCCGCTGATGGCGCATCCGGGTGGCGTGCTGACGCGCGCGGGTCATACCGAGGCGGGTTGCGATCTTGCGCGTCTCGCCGGGCTTGCGCCCGCGGCGGTGATTGTCGAGATACTCAATGACGATGGCACGATGGCGCGCCGCCCTGATCTCGAGACGTTTGCGCGCACCCATGGTCTTAAGATCGGTACCATCGCCGACCTGATTCGCTACCGGCTGACGCGTGAGCGCTCGGTGGAGCGCATCGAGGATCGGCAGGTCGATACCGAGTTCGGCGCTTTTCGCCTTGTCGGTTATCAGGATCATGTGAATCGCACGGTGCATCTCGCGCTGGTGCGCGGAACGCTATCGTCCGCACAGCCGCCTCTCGTGCGTGTGCATTTGACGGAGACGCTAAGAGATCTCGTCGGGGTACACGGCGTGCGTCGCGGGCGCTCTCTCCGCGAGGCGATGCGACGCATCGCCGAGGATGGTAACGGTGTTGTGGTGCTGCTTCGAAACGACGAGCAGCCCAAGGACTTGATCGAAAGTATTCGTGCGCTTGGTACCCGCGAGCAGCCGGCGGGTCCGGTGCTTCGGACCTACGGGATCGGTGCGCAGATCCTGCAGGATCTTGGGATCGCGAGGATGCGGGTGCTGTCGGCGCCGCGTCAGTTGCAGGGGCTGGCGGCCTTCGGTCTCACCATCACCGAGTATGTGGATGCTAACGTCGAACGTGAACTGGATGAGGAGGTGCCGTCATGACGGCCATCAAGACGACTGAAGCGGATCTTTTGGCGCGGGACGTACGAATCGCCATCGTCGCGGCGCGCTTCAATGGACTGGTTGTGGATCGACTGATCGAGGGTGCGATCGACGCGCTGATTCGCCATGGGGCGAGTGACAAGTCGCTCGAGCTTGTGCGTGTCCCCGGCGCGTTTGAAATGCCGCTGGTGGTCAAGAAGCTCGCGCAGAGCCGACGCTTCGATGCGATCGTTGCCCTGGGGGCGGTGATCAAGGGAGATACCGCACATTTCGACTTCGTTGCCGGCGAGTGTACTTCGGGCTGCGCGCGGGCGGGTCTCGACGCCGGCGTGCCGATCGGCTTCGGTGTGCTGACCTGCGATTCGATGGAGCAAGCGCTCGATCGAGCCGGTGGCAAGGCTGGCAACAAGGGAGCGGAGGCAGCGCTCGCGGCGCTCGAGATGGCGAACCTCCTGAAGCGACTGGACGCCTAGCGTGGCTGCTGCCAACGAAGCCAGAGCACTCTCGCGAGCTCGTCGGGCGGCCCGTAAGGTGCTGACCCAGGCGCTGTATCAGTGGCAGATGACGGGCCAGCCTTGGCAGGATCTCCATCACCAGTATGTGAACGACCCGGATTCCGAAGGCGCCGACCCGGAATTCCTGCGCGAGCTTTTGATGCACATCGCCACGGGACGCGATGCGCTCGATCGCATACTCGAGCAGTACTCGGACATTCCGCCGGCACAGCTTGATCCGATCGAGCACGGGATCTTGTGGATCGCGTTGTATGAGTTGCAGCACCGCCTCGATGTGCCGTTCCGCGTGGTGATCAGCGAGGCGGTGGAACTCGCCAAACGCTTTGGTGCGACCGATGGCCACAAGTTCGTCAACGGCGTGCTTGATCGGGCGGCCAACACGCTGCGCCCCGGTGAGCGAGGCGCGTGACGCCATGGGTGAGTTCGAGCTGATCGCGCGCTACTTTCGCTCGGTCGGTGCGGCTCGCGAGGACGTGGTGCTCGGTGTGGGTGACGATGCGGCGCTGGTCACGGTGCCGGATGGACAGCAGCTCGTGGTGTGCACAGACACGCTCGTGGCCGGGCGCCATTTTCCGCCAGACTTTGCCGCCGATGATATCGGGTGGCGTGCGCTTGCGGTCAACCTGTCGGATCTTGCCGCGATGGGCGCGGTACCTACTTGGGTGACCCTTGCGTTGACGATCCCCGACGCCTCGGAGGAGTGGCTCGAGGGATTTGCGGCCGGATTCGGCAGCTTGGCCGCGGCGCAGGGGGTGGCGCTGATCGGCGGCGACACCACACAGGGACCGCTCACCGTCACCGTGCAAGCGCTGGGTCTGGTTCCGCCCGGCCAAGCGCTGCGACGCGATGGCGCAAGACCGGGCGATCTGGTTTACGTGACCGGGTGGCCGGGGGATGCCGCCGCGGGCCTCGCGTTGTTGCAGGGGCGATTGGCGGGGCAGGGCGCCTTTCGCGGTGCGCTGGTCCGCAAATTTCGACGCCCTGAGGCTCGGGTCGCGTTCGGGCCTAGGTTGCGCGGTGTCGCGAGCGCCTGCATCGATGTCTCGGACGGGCTTGCGCAAGATCTCGGGCGCATCACCACCGCGAGCGGTGTGGGTGCGACGATTCGGGCGTCGGAGCTGCCGCTGTCGCAGGCGCTGTTCGCGCTGGCGGGCGATGTCAGGGCGCGCGAGTTCGCGCTTGCCGGCGGTGACGACTACGAGTTGTTGTTCACCGTGCCGCCGACGCGCCGAGCGGCCCTCGCGGACGCGTTGCAGATGCCAGGCGCCCCGGCCTGCCATTGCATCGGCGAAATCACTTCGGGAAAGACCGTGAGGCTTGTGGGGCGATCTGGGGATCTCGTGGTTCCCGCCGGATGGGACCCGTTTCGCTGACCGTACGGCGGGCGTGAGCCAAAGCGCGATTCCGGTCACAGCGTGCGGCATGGGTCGCGTCTAAGCTTTCGGATTATGTCAAAGCGCAGGGCGCTGCGGAGTCTGTCATCACCATCGCCGCTTTCACTTCAGAGGATGCCGAAGGGGGTCGCTCTTTCCGGCAAACGCCGCTGTCGCGCATTGGCAAGTACGAGCTGATCCAGGAAGTCGGCCGAGGCAGTGCCGGCGTGGTGTACTTGTCCCACGACGCGTACTTGGGTCGGGATGTCGCGATCAAGGTTTATCGTCAGGATTCCATCGGTGATGCGGCCAAGGCAGCGATCGCCCGAAAGATGTTTCTGTCGGAAGCGAAGCTCGTCGGCAGGCTGCATCATCCGAATCTTCTGCCGTTCTTCGATGCCGGTGAAGAGCACGGTCACTACTACGTTGTGACGGAATTTGTTCAGGGCGCACGCACCCTGGCCGCCTATTGTCGTCCCGACAACTTGCTGCCCACCGAGGATGCGCTCAAGATCTTCTATGCGTGTGCCCGAGCGCTCGACTATGCGCATTCGCAGGGCGTCATTCATCGCGACATCAAGCCCTCCAACATCATGCTGACCGTCGATAACGACGTTCGCATTATCGATTTCGGTATTGCACTTCATGGTGATGCCGATGGCTCCAGAATCGAAGGCATTGCGGGCAGTCCGTCGTACATGTCTCCCGAGCAGGTCCAGTCGCTAGAACTCACCCCGCGCTCGGATCTGTATGCGCTCGGTGCGGTGATGTACGAGCTGTTGAGTGGCTTCAGGCCCTTCCGAGGCGGCAACCTGATGAAGTTGCTGCATCAGATCGTCTACACGAGTCCGGAGTCTCTCGATCGCCTGCGCGACGGTCTGCCTGGGGAGTTGGTCGAACTCGTGATGCGTGCTCTGGCCAAGGATCCCGCGGCACGCTTCCAAAGTGGTCAGGAACTCGCGGCGGCGCTGACGGAGACTCATGAGCGGCTTGCCGCGTCGGTCGTCGCGATCGACCATGGCGAGCAGCTGTCGTTGCTGCGGCGACTCGCCTTTTTTCACGAGTTCAGTCACGCTGAAATCGTGGAGCTCCTGAAATCGGGGCACTGGCAGTCCTTCAGCTCCGATGAGGACATCGTCAAGGAAGGGGATTCCGATGATCGCTTCTACGTGATCGTCGCCGGGCAGGTGCGCGTCGAGCGCCTGGGCCGTACGGTCGGGCGTCTGCCCGCTGGCGAGTGCTTTGGGGAGACCGGCTTCGTCCGTGGCGCGAAGCGCATGGCGACAATCCGGGCGGACACGCGAGTGACCGTGCTCAAGGTGAGTTCGACGCTGCTCGCGCAGCTCTCGAGCGCCTGTCAGCTGCGCTTCAATCGTGCTTTTCTGCGATCGCTGATCGCCCGTCTGCAAGGCGGCGATGGGGCGACGGCCGGTGTGGCCGCGAGCGCCAGGGGTCTGTGAGCGTCAATCCTTGCCGGCGTTCGCGGTAGCCTCTTTGTCGCGTTCGATGAGTGCGTAGGCCGAGTGATTGTGGATGGATTCGAAGTTCTCGGCCTCGACCACATAGGCGCGGATACGATCATCGCGATTCAAGCGGCCGGCCACGTCGCGGACCAGGTCCTCGACGAACTTGGGATTGTCGTAGGCTCGTTCGGTCACGAACTTCTCGTCCGGTCGCTTCAGAATGCCGAAGACCTCGCAGGAGGCTTCCTGTTCGGCGATCTCGATCAGTTCCTCGATGCAGACCGACACTTCGTCGACGCGCGCGCGAATCGTGACGTGCGAGCGCTGGTTGTGCGCGCCGTAGTCCGAGATCTTCTTGGAACACGGACATAGACTCGTGACCGGGACCACGACGCGGATCCAGCTCTGAACGTGGCCGTTGCGGATTTCCCCTTCGAGTGACACCTGGTAATCGAGCAGGCTTGCCACACCGGATACCGGTGCGCGTTTCTCGATGAAATAGGGGAAGCTCATCTCGATGTGGCCGGTTTCGGCGTCGAGTCGGGTAGTCATCTCGGACAGCATCGCGCGGAACGACGAGACTGAAATCTCCCGCTCGTGGCCATGCAGTATCTCGACGAAGCGCGACATGTGCGTGCCCTTGAAGTGATGGGGCAGGTGCACGTACATGCTGAAGGTAGCGACCGAGTGCTGTACGCCACCGGCGCGTTCCGCGATCAACACCGGGTGACGGATATCGCGGATACCCACTTTGTTGATCGCGATGTGTCGATGGTCCGCTCGACCCTGAACGTCTTCGATCGTGCCCGTTGCGGCTTTAGTGTATGTCGCCATGTCCATCAGAATCCTTTGACTGCCGCGCTAATCGTCGGGTCTCAACCACGCGAGGTGCCGGCCTGCGCGCGCGGCTGCGGTGTCCACCAGTTGGAGATTGTTTCAAGGATGTGCTCCGGATCCAGGCCGGCCTCCTTGAGGTTTTCGGCACGTGTGCCGTGTTCGATGAACCGGTCGGGTAGACCGATCTGCAAAAGCGGCCGATCAATCCCCTCGCTCGCCATCAGTTCCATCACCGCGCTGCCTGCGCCTCCCGCGATGGTATTTTCCTCGGCCGTCACGAAGTGCGCGTGTCGCGCGGCGAGTTCGAGGATCAGGGCTCGATCGAGGGGTTTGATGAAGCGCATGTTCACAAGGGTCGCATCCAGGGACTCGGCGGCCTTTGCCGACGCCGCTACCATGGTGCCGAAAGCGAGGATTGCAAGCCCCGAGCGGCCCATTCGGCGGATCTCGGCGCGGCCGATCGCGAGTGCGCTCATGGCGCTGTCCGGCGTGACACCAGGCCCCGGCCCTCGCGGGTAGCGTACCGCCGCCGGACCATCGATCAAGGTGGCGGTGTAGAGCATCTGCCGGCATTCGTTCTCGTCGGCCGGCGCCATCAGGGTCAGGTTGGGAATGCAGCGCAGGAACGACAAGTCGAAGGCGCCCTGGTGGGTGGCGCCGTCTCCGCCGACCAGTCCCGCGCGGTCGAGCGCGAACACCACCGGCAGGTTCTGTAGGGCGACATCGTGGATCAATTGGTCGTAGGCGCGCTGCAGGAACGAGGAATAGATCGCGACCACGGGTCGCAGTCCCTCGCACGCAAGGCCGGCGGCCAACGTCACGGCATGTTGTTCGGCGATGCCGACGTCGAAGTAACGTCCCGGATGACGCTTCGAGTACTCGACCAGCCCCGAGCCTTCGCGCATCGCCGGGGTGATCGCGACGATGGTCGGATCGCGCTCGGCCATGTCGCAGAGCCAGTGTCCGAAGACCTGGGTATAACTTGGCGCGACCGGCACTTCGCTGACCAGTTCGCCACGCGCCGCATCAAAGGGGCCGGGTCCATGCCACTTGATCGGATCTGCCTCGGCGGGCGCGAAGCCCTTTCCCTTCTTGGTGATCACATGAAGGAACTGCGGGCCGCGCAGTGACCGGACGTTCCGCAGCGTGCGGCTGAGTCCGATCACATCATGCCCATCGAGCGGGCCGATGTAATTGAATCCCATTTCCTCGAACATGGTGCCCGGCAGAACCATGCCCTTCATGTGCTCCTCGGAGCGACGCGCGAGTTCCCAGGCTGCCGGGATGCGCTTCAGGATCTTCTTGCCGCCTTCCCGAAGACCAGCGTAAAGCCGACCGCCCAGCACGCGCGCGAAGTAGTTCGACAGGGCCCCGACGTTTTCTGAAATCGACATGTCGTTGTCGTTCAGCACCACCACGAGGTCAACATCGAGACTGCCCGCATGGTTCAGGGCTTCGAAGGCGAGACCTGCCGTCATGGCGCCATCACCGATCACGGCGACGTGCTTGCGACGCGCCGCCGCGGGTCGTTCGGAGCGCTGCTCGGCGAGGGCCATCCCGAGGGCTGCCGATATCGACGTGCTGGAGTGACCGACGCCGAACGCGTCGTACTCACTTTCGGTACGGGTCGGAAAGGGCGCGAGCCCGCCGTGTTGCTTGATGGTTTCAAGACCCGCGCGCCGACCCGTCAGAACCTTGTGGGGATAGGCCTGATGCCCGACGTCCCACACCAGTCGATCTTCCGGCGTGTTGTACACGTAGTGCAGTGCCAGCGTCAGTTCCACCGTGCCCAAGCCGGCGGCAAGATGACCGCCCTTGAGGCTCAGCGTGTCGAGCAGCAGGTGTCTCAGTTCCTCGGCGACCACCGGCAAGTCCTGTTCGGCAAGCGCACGTAGATCCCGTGGGCTCTCGATCAGGTCAAGGTGCGGATATCGCGAGGGCGAAGTCATCCTGCCAGTCTACCCGTAAACCGGCCTTGAGCCCACGCGATGGCGCCGCTCGGCGCGGTATTCAGGAGGCGCGCTCGACGATGAAATGAGCGAGGAATGACAGCATCCCGGCGGCTTCTCCCAGTGGGGCGATCGCCGCTTCGGCATCGGCGAACAGTTCGCTGGCCCGTTGTCTGGCGGCCGGCAGTCCGACGGCGGCCGGGTAGGTGGGTTTGTGACGTGCCTGATCAGCGCCGACGGCTTTGCCGAGCAGCTTGGGATCGCCTTCGACATCCAGGATGTCGTCGATGATTTGAAAGGCAAGGCCGAGATCTTCCGCAAAACGCGCGAGCGCTGTTGCGGTGGCGGGGGGCGGTGTGGCGAGGGTCACCGCGAGGCCTACGCTTGCCGCCAGCAGTGCGCCGGTCTTGCGCCGATGCATCAGTTCGAGTTCCGCTGCCGACAGCGATCGCCCGACGGCGGCCAGATCGATGGCCTGCCCGCCGGCCATACCGAGCGTTCCGCTCTTCTCGGCGAGCAGGCGCACCATCGCGATCCGGGCCTCGGCGCTTGCGTCGGCGCGCGTGAGGCTCTCGAAAGCCAGTACCTGCAGCGCATCGCCGGCGAGGATGGCGGTCGCTTCGTCGAATTGGCGATGACAGGTGGGTCGACCCCGTCGAAGGTCATCGTTGTCCATGGCGGGCAGATCGTCATGGATCAGCGAGTAGACGTGGATCATCTCCACCGCCGCGGCGGCCGCATCAAGCGCGTTGGGCGCGGCGCCGAGCAGTGCGCCGGTGGCGTAAACCAGTGCCGGACGAATGCGTTTACCGCCACCGAGCACGCTGTAACGCATCGCCTCGTGCAAGCGACCGGGAATCACGTCGACCGTCGGTAGGCGTGCCTCGAGGGCCGCTTCCACCCGAGCCTGATAAGCCATAAGACGCGCGCGGTGACCGGTCGCGGTCGATTCTGTCATTCGCTGGTCTCACCGCCGAAGGGTACAGTCTGCTGTTGGCCGGCGGCACCCTCGACCAGCATGTCGACCTTTTGCTCGGCCTGGCTCAGTGCGGTCTGGCAGGCGCGGGTCAGGGCAACGCCTCGCTCGAAGGCCTGCATGGCCTCCTCGAGGGGCACATCGCCTTGTTCGAGCCTCGCGACCACCGCTTCGAGGTCGGCCATCGCGCGCTCGAAGTCGAAGGCGGCCGTCGCTGCGCCGGTGGAGGTTGCAGCACCGGATGCGGAGGTCGATGAGGGAGCTCTGGCCATGGCTTGTCCTAGACAGATGGAACGGAGTGGGCAGGCACAAGAAACACAGGGTAACGACGCTGTCACGTAGGCGTCAAACGGCTCCGCGACATTCACAGCATAGCCGTTGACGCCGTCTCGCGTGTGCGGATAGAGTGACCCTCCCGGATAGTCTGTCCGGGTTTTGTCCACCGCTCGATCCGCGCCCCGGCGCAGAGCTCCAAGGAGATGTCCGTGAACCTCAAGGGTAGTAAGACCGAAAAGAACCTGAAGGATGCGTTTGCCGGCGAGTCGCAGGCCAACCGTCGTTATCTGTATTTCGCAAACAAGGCCGACGTCGAGGGTTTCAACGACGTGTCGACCGTGTTCCGCTCGACCGCCGAGGGCGAGACGGGCCATGCCCATGGTCATCTCGAGTATCTCGAGACCGTCGGTGATCCGGCCACCGGTCTGCCCATCGGTCCGACGGCGGACAATCTGAAGGCCGCGATTGCCGGCGAGACGCACGAGTACACCGACATGTACCCGGGCATGGCGAAGACCGCTCGTGACGAGGGCTTTGCCGAGATCGCCGACTGGTTCGAGACCCTGGCGAAGGCGGAGCGTTCACACGCCAACCGCTTCCAGAAGGCGCTCGACAGCCTGTAATGCAGGCCAGCGGCGTGGCGCCGTCACGGCGCCACGCCGCTTTGGATTTTCGAAGCTGTGCACGCGACTCTGACGGTCCGTGAGCTTCATTCCCGCCATTTGCTGAGGGCTGCACATGAGCGACATCCCTGCCTCTGGGTCACGTGAGGGTAGCCTCGAGGCGCCGACGCGCCATCCGATTCCCTGGAAGAGCCCTGAGTTCTACGATGAAGCGGCGCTCTTCACGGAGCTCGAGCGGGTCTTCGACATCTGTCACGGCTGCCGGCGTTGCTTCAGTCTGTGTGACGCGTTCCCAACCCTGTTCGACGCGATCGACGCGACCGACTCCGGCGAGCTCGAGGGTGTTCCCAAGAAGGCGTACTGGGAGGTCGTGGACCACTGTTATCTGTGCGACATGTGCTACATGACCAAGTGTCCGTATGTGCCGCCGCACCCCTGGAATCTGGATTTCCCGCACCTGATGCTGCGCGCGAAGGCGATTCGCCACGAGCGCGGCGAGACCTCGCTACGCGACAAAGTGCTGTCCTCCACCGATACGGTCGGCCGTCTCGCCGGAATTCCGGTGATCGCCGAGCTCGTGAATGCGGTGAACGATTCGAAATTGGGTCGCAAGCTGTTGTCGGCGACCTTGGGCGTCCATCCGGATGCGGTTGTTCCCGACTATCACAGCAAGAGTTTCCGGGCCGGTGAGGCCAAGCGCGTCAAGCCTTCGCTGACCCCCGTCGCCACATCGACAACGCGCGGTCAGGTCGCGCTCTTCGCCACCTGCTACTGCAACCGCAACGAGCCCTCGATCGATGCGGATCTTGTCGCGGTGTTCGAGCATAACGGGATCCCCGTCAGGCTTGCGGCCGAGGAGAAGTGCTGCGGCATGCCGAAGCTCGAACTCGGCGACCTGAAGGCTATCGAGGCCTTGAAGGACATCAACATTCCGGCGCTGGTGGCCATGATCGATCAGGGGTGTGACATCGTCTCGCCCATTCCGTCGTGTGTGCTGATGTTCAAGCAGGAGCTTCCTCTGCTGTTCCCGGATGATCCCATGGTCGCGAAGGTTCGCGCCCACATGTTCGATCCCTTCGAATACCTCTGGCTGCGGCACAAGGAGGGTAAGCTCGATACGCGCTTCGCCAAGGAACTCGGCAAGGTCGCTTATCAGGTGCCCTGTCACTTGCGCGTGCAGAACATCGGTCTCAAGACACGCGATGTGCTGAAGCTCGTGCCGAACACCACGCTCGAAGTGATCGAACGGTGTTCCGGGCACAACGGCACCTACGCCGTGAAGCAGGAGTTTCACGATCACTCGATGAAGATCGGCAAACCGGTCTTCTCGAGGGTGGCTGCCGCGAATGCCGACTACCATTCGAGTGACTGCCCGATGGCGGGCAATCACATCGGTCATGCCTTGCCCGAACCCAAGCCTCCCGCGCACCCGCTGACGCTGCTGCGCATCGCCTACGGAATCTGAATCATGTCCATGTCTACCCTGATGCCGGGATCCGGCCGCCTGTCGGCGGATGATCTGTTGAGTCTCGAAAAGTACTCGAAGGCGCGAAACGCCATTCGTACGGAGATGATCGCCCACAAGCGCTTGCGCACCATTGGCGTGGGTCGCCATGCGACCTTGGTGTTCGAGGATCGGTTCACGGTGCAGTACCAGATCCAGGAAATGTTGCGGACCGAGCGCATTTTCGAGTCCGAGGGCATACAAGATGAGCTCGATGCCTACAATCCGCTCATTCCGGACGGCACCAACCTCAAGGCGACTTTCCTGATCGAGTATCCGGATCCGGAGCAGCGTGCCGAGGCGCTGCGTCGGCTCAAGGGTATCGAGCGTCGCTGCTACATGGCGGTCGGCGACGAGCGCGTCTATGCGATCGCTGACGAAGATCTGGAGCGGGAAAACGAGGAAAAGACCTCTGCGGTCCATTTTCTACGCTTTGAGTTCTCCCCGGCGGCGCGCCGCTGGTTCATCGAAGGCGCGCGGGTGACGGTCGGCACCGATCATCCCGAATACCTCGAGGAGACCGAGCTTTCGGTGGAGTCCGTTCGTACGCTGGCGGCGGATTTCGTGCCCTGATCAACGCCTTCGCCGTCCGTCCGGACGGCGATCCCAAGCCTCGGGCTGCGTGGGAACTCTCCCGCCTGGGGTCTGTTTTCGGGTACGCTCGCGACCGCCATGAGTCAGACATACAACGCTTCTGCCATCGAGGTGCTTTCCGGACTGGATCCGGTGCGCCGTCGTCCCGGGATGTACACCGACACCAGTCGTCCCAATCACTTGGTTCACGAGGTGGTCGACAACAGCGTCGACGAGGCTCTCGCCGGGCACTGTCGTGCGATCGAGGTGACCCTCCACAAGGACGGCTCCGTCGAGGTGATCGACGACGGTCGCGGCATGCCGGTCGACCTGCATCCGATCGAGAAGGTGTCTGGCGTCGAGCTGATCCTGACCCGTCTGCATGCGGGCGGAAAGTTTTCCGACAAGAGTTACCAGCAATCCGGCGGTCTGCACGGTGTCGGGGTGTCGGTGGTCAACGCGCTGTCGTCGCGACTCGAGTGTCGCGTCAAGCGTGAGGGCAGCGAATACCTGATCACCTTCAAGGATGGTCACCTTGATCAGAAGCTCAAGGTCATCGGCAAGGTGGGTGGTCGCAATACCGGCACGGCGGTGCGTTTCTGGCCCGATGCCAAGTACTTCGACACGGAAAAGGTGTCGGTCTCGAAGCTGAAGCACGTGCTACGCGCGAAGGCCGTCCTTTGTGCCGGACTCAAGGTGACGCTGTTCGTCGAGGCGACCGGTGAGCGGGACGAGTGGTTCTACACCGGTGGTCTGGCCAGTTACTTGACCGAGAGGCTTGAGAAGGCCGAGATCCTGCCCGACGAGCCGGTCAGTGCCAGCCTGAAAGGCGGCAACGAAGTCGCCGAGTGGGCCTTTGGTTGGTTGCTCGAGGAAGGTACCGAGGTCGTCGGTGAGAGCTACGTCAATCTGATTCCCACTCCTGAAGGCGGTACGCATGTGAACGGGCTGCGCGCCGGCCTCACCGATGCGGTCCGCGAGTTCTGTGACCTACGCAATCTGGTGCCGCGAGGCTTGAAGCTTGCGCCGGAGGACGTCTGGGATCGGGTCTGTTACGTGTTGTCGGTCAAGATGTCCGAGCCACAGTTCGCCGGTCAGACCAAGGAGCGCCTCGCCTCGCGCGAGTCCGCCGCTTTCGTCTCAGGCCTCGTCAAGGACTCGTTTGGTCTTTGGCTCGCGCAACATCCGGAGATGGGAGAGCGCATCGCGACGCTCGCGATCCAGAACGCGCAGGCTCGGCTCAAGGCGGCTCAGAAGGTCGTGCGAAAGCGTGTCGTCGCAGGGCCGCAGTTGCCAGGCAAACTCGCCGACTGCACCTCGCAGGACCCGAGACGTACGGAGCTATTCCTGGTCGAGGGTGATTCGGCCGGCGGCAGCGCCAAGCAGGCGCGTGAGCGCGAGATTCAGGCGGTGATGCCGTTGCGCGGCAAGATCCTCAATACCTGGGAAGTGGATGCGGCCGGCGTGCTCGCCTCGCAGGAGGTCCACGATATTGCAGTCGCGATCGGGGTCGAGCCGGGATCGCCACGTCTCGAGGACTTGCGTTATCACCGGATCTGCATCCTGGCGGATGCGGATTCCGACGGTCAGCACATCGCGACCTTGCTTTGCGCGCTCTTTCTACGCCACTTTCGTCCGTTGGTGCTGGCCGGGCACGTGCACGTCGCGATGCCGCCTCTGTATCGCATCGATGTCGGTCGCCAGGTGTTCTATGCGCTCGATGACGCGGAGCGTGCTGGCATCGTCGATCGCATCAGTGCCGAAGGAATCAAGGGCAAGGTCAGCGTGACCCGCTTCAAGGGACTCGGTGAAATGAGTCCCTTGCAGCTTCGTGAAACCACCATGGCGCCGGCGACGCGTCGGCTGTTGCAGCTGACGGTCGACGCGGCGGAGGACACGGACCAGATGCTCGACATGCTGCTCGCCAAAAAGCGCGCTGCGGATCGACGCGAGTGGCTCGAGACCAAGGGCAATCTGGCGGAAGTCATCGTATGAAGTCCCAGGAACTCAATTTCGAAGGCGTTGAGCAGCGCTCGCTCCGGTCCTTCACCGAGAAGGCGTACCTCGATTACTCGATGTATGTGATTCTGGACCGCGCCCTGCCGCAACTTGCCGACGGGTTGAAGCCCGTGCAGCGACGCATCATCTATGCGATGAGCGAGCTCGGGCTGTCTGCCGCCTCCAAGCACAAGAAGAGCGCCCGCACGGTCGGTGACGTGATCGGCAAGTTCCATCCGCACGGTGACTCCGCCTGTTACGAGGCGCTGGTGCACATGGCGCAGGATTTTTCCTATCGCTATCCCATCATCGATGGGCAGGGCAATTTCGGATCGACCGATGATCCCAAGTCCTTCGCAGCGATGCGCTACACGGAGTCGAAGCTTCGACCCTATGCGGAAACCCTGTTGGCGGAGCTCGAGCAGGGAACGGTCGAGTGGACGCCTAATTTCGACGGCTCGCTCGATGAGCCGTCGTTGCTGCCGGCGCGGCTGCCCAACGTTCTGTTGAACGGTGCGACGGGCATTGCGGTCGGTATGGCGACCGACATTCCACCGCACAATCTGCGGGAGGTGGTCGGCGCGTGCGTGCGGGTACTCGATGAGCCCGATGTTGCGCTCAAGGATCTGCTCAAGTTGGTGCCGGGCCCGGATTTCCCCACGGGCGGTGAGATCATCACTCCGAAATCCGAGCTTCGCGCGCTCTACGAATCCGGTGGTGGCACCTTCCGCGCACGCGCGACCTATGAGATCGGTGATGGCGAGGTGATCGTCACCGCGCTGCCCTACCAGGTGTCTGGCTCGAAGATCCAAGAGCAGGTTGCGGCGCAGATTCGTGCCAAGAAACTGCCGATGGTCGAGAACGTCCGCGACGAGTCGGATCATGAAGAGCCGGTCAGGATCGTGCTCGAACTCAAGTCGAACCGAGTCGATGCGGAGCAGGTGATGGCGCATCTGTTCGCCACCACCGATCTCGAGCGCACTTATCGCGTCAATCTCAACGTGATCGCTCTGGATGGTCGTCCGCGCGTGATGGGTCTCAAGGATCTCATCCAGGAGTGGCTCGCGTTCCGCTCGCAGACGGTGACCAAGCGCCTCGAGCACAGGCTCGGCAAGGTCAATGCGAGACTGCACATCCTCGACGGTTTGCTGATCGCCTATCTCAATCTCGACGAAGTGATCCGCATCGTCCGGACCGAGGATGAGCCCAAAGCGGTGCTGATCAAGCGATTCGCGCTCTCCAACGAGCAGGCCGAGGCGATTCTTGAAACCAAGTTGCGTCATCTCGCTCGCCTCGAGGAGATGAAGATCCGCGGGGAGCAGGCTGCTCTGGCGGCTGAGCGCGCCGAGATCGAGGCGGTTCTTGGGGATGCGGGAAAATTGCGCGCGTTGGTTCGCCAGGAGCTTGTTGCGGATGGCGAAAAGTACGGCGACAAGCGGCGTACCAAGATCGTCGAGCGAGATGCGGCCAAGGCGATCGATGAAACCGAACTCGTGGTGTCGGAGCCGGTTACCGTGGTGCTGTCGACCGTGGGTTTTGTGCGTCAGGCGAAAGGCCACGAGATCGATCCACGCTCGTTGTCCTACAAGACCGGTGACGGCTATCAGGCGGCGGCACGCGGCAAGAGTACGCAGCAGGCCGTGTTCCTCGATTCGACCGGACGAACCTACAGCCTGCCGGCCCACACCTTGCCGTCGGCGCGGGGTCAGGGCGAGCCGCTGTCGGGTCGGGTCGATCCGCCGGACGGCGCGACCTTCGCAAGCGTGATGTTGGGCGAGGCCGGCGAACGGTATGTGATCGCCTGTGATGCGGGTTATGGTTTCGTCGCGAAACTCGAAGACCTGTACGCACGCAACAAGGCGGGCAAGAACGTCCTGAGCGTACCTAAGCAGGCCAAGGCGCTGCCGGCCGCGCGCGTCGTCGAGGAGGCGGGTGCGATGATCGCGGTCGTGGCCGTGACCGATGGTGCCGAGGGGCGATTGCTGGTGTTTCCGGTTTCCGAGCTGCCGGAGCTTTCCAAAGGCAGGGGCAACAAGTTGTTCAACATTCCCGCCGCCAAAGCCGAGGCGCGTGAGGAACTGGTGGCGGGCGTAGCCGTGGTGGCGCCGCGCGGCAAGCTCAGGGTGCTCTGCGGCGAGCGTGCCATGACCTTGTCCTATGCGGAACTCGAGGCCTATCGTGGCGAACGGGCGCAGCGGGGCAGCCTGTTGCCGAAGAACTATCGCCGAGTGACGGGGCTCGAGACCGAATAAACGCGGGTTGCACGCGTTGCAGGTAGAATTCCCCGGTCGGCGAGATTCATCGCCACGACCGAGGACCGTCGATCGTGCCTAAGACGTCCGCCAAAAAACCCACGGGGTCGGCCCCCAAGGCCCGCAAGTCACGTGGCAAGAAGGCGGTGTTGCCGGACTATCGCCTGAGCCCGGAGGCTATCGAGGGATTGGCGAACGCGACGTTTCGGGAACCGCGTTCGGTGCTGGGTTACCACGAGATCACGCGTGAAAACGAACAGCCACTGTCCATTGTTCGAGTCCTCGAGCCCGACGCGGTTGCCGTGGAGGTGTTCTGGGAGGACGCTGGAGATCTCGGCCCAAGCCCCCTCGACGCCGTGCATCCGGCCGGCGTGTTCGAGGGACGCATTCCGTACCGTCGACCCCTGACGCCGTATCGGTTGCGTGTCCGCTATCGTGACGGCAACACGGCGCTGAAGCACGATCCTTATTTCTTCTCGCCACAGCTGTCCGACTACGATCTCCATTTGTTCGGCCAAGGGTGTCACTACCGCATCTGGTCGAAGCTCGGCGCACACGCGTTGACGCTGGACGGCGTGGCGGGCACTCACTTCGCGGTTTGGGCGCCGAATGCCGAGCGCGTCAGTGTGGTCGGTCCTTTCAATCTCTGGGACGGTCGAAAGCACCTGATGCATGCCCGCGGCACGAGCGGGGTGTGGGAGCTGTTCATTCCGGACCTGCCCGTCGGCACTCGCTACAAGTTCGAGTTGCATCGCGCGGGTCGTTCGCATCTCAAGGCTGATCCCTATGGCTTCGCGATGGAGCTCAGGCCGGGCAACTGTTCGATCGTCGCCAGCGTCGATGGCTTCGAGTGGTCCGACCAGGCGTGGATCGAGGCCCGACAGGTGCGGTCTGCGGTCCGAGCGGCCATCAATATCTATGAAGTGCACGTCGGATCCTGGCGACGGCCCCACGGTCGCGAGCCTGCGTTTCTCAACTGGTCGGAGCTCGGCGATCAGTTGATTCCCTATGCCTGCGACATGGGATACACCCACATCGAACTGATGGGCGTGGCCGAGCACCCGTTGGATGCGTCCTGGGGCTATCAGGTCACCGGATACTACGCACCCACCGCACGTTTCGGTTCACCGGTCGATTTCATGCGGTTTGTCGATCGGGCGCATGCGGCGGGACTTGGCGTCATCATGGACTGGGTGCCCGCTCATTTTCCGAAGGACGACCATGGTCTGGTCGGTTTCGATGGCACGGCGCTCTACGAGCATGCTGATCCGCGCCAGGGCGAGCATCGGGATTGGGGCACCAAGATCTTCAATTACGGCCGCCGCGAGGTACAGAACTTCCTGATCGGCAACGCGCTCTATTGGCTGCAGCAGTTTCACATCGACGGCCTCAGGGTCGATGCGGTCGCGTCGATGCTCTACCGCGATTACAGTCGAGCGGCCGGGGATTGGCTCCCCAACCGCTTCGGTGGTCGGGAGAACCTCGAAGCGATCGACTTCCTGAGGCATCTGAATCAGGCGGTCACCGAGCAGGTGCCCGGAGCCCTGATGATCGCGGAAGAGTCCACGGCGTTCCCGGGGGTCACGCAGCCGACCCACCTTGGAGGCCTCGGCTTCACGTTCAAGTGGAACATGGGGTGGATGAACGACACGCTGCGTTACATGTCGCTCGATCCCGTGTACCGCAGTCACGAGCACAGGCTGATCACCTTTTCTTTTGTCTATGCCTGGTCCGAAAGATTCCTGCTGCCTATCTCGCATGACGAGGTGGTGCACGGCAAGAAGAGCTTGTTGGCCAAGATGCCCGGTGACGAGTGGCAGCAACGCGCTAATGATCGCTTGTTCATGACCTACATGACGGTACACCCCGGCAAGAAACTGCTGTTCATGGGCTGCGAGTTCGGGCAGTGGCACGAGTGGCGGGAATCGGGCGAGCTCGATTGGGCACTGCTCGGGGTGGATGCCCACCGGCAACTTCGTGGCCTTCAGCGCTCGCTCAATCATGTCTACAAGGCGCATGCGGCGTTGCACGGTAGTGATGCCGACGGTGATGGTTTCGCCTGGATTGAGGTGCAGGATGCCGCCAACAGCGTGTTTGCCTTCGAGCGTCGTGCCACGGCCGGTGATTCGGGCGAGCCGTTCATCTGCGTGTTCAATGCCACGCCCGTGCCGCGCGAACATTATCGCGCCGGGGTCGATGCGTCCG
>Ga0164297_10001148_pt1 | contig 28917 bp, 25 predicted proteins | sample GEODES058metaG_FD_113539 | JGI IMG/M metagenome (GOLD analysis project Ga0164297, IMG submission 113539) | Dystrophic lake water microbial communities from Trout Bog Lake, Wisconsin, USA - GEODES058 metaG | ecosystem: Environmental > Aquatic > Freshwater > Lake | place: USA: Trout Bog Lake... | reverse complement strand
TAGGTGGGGTGTCGGACTCGTCGGGCAGTGATGGGAGTATCTGCGTTGCAGTACTCGTGAGGTGTGATGAGGCTCACGAGGCGCTCGGCGACGTTGCGATACGTCGACACGCGTCACAAGAATTCCAGAACCAAATACCCGCACGATCAAAATGATCAGACGACTCGGCGACGCAGGCTACGGTATCTGGTGCTGGTGCACTTTTGTGCCGCTGGCACTGGTCGCGTTGGTGCTCGCAGTCCCAACGCCCACGGTGCATCTGCGCCGACGTATCGCGCGTCGTAGCGCTCGGCTGTTCTTTGGCATCGCCGGCATTCGTCTGCGGGTATACGGACTCGACAAATTACCCGAGGGACCCTGCGTGGTGGTGGCCAACCATGCCAGTTATCTCGACGGCGTGATCATGCAGGCGGCACTGCCGCCGCGCTTCGCCTTCGTGATCAAGCGGGAAATGCTGCGCATGCCACTCGCCGCAACCTTGCTCAAACGCCTCGGGTCGGAATTCGTGGAGCGCCACGATCGTCAACGCGGCGCCGCCGACGCGCGGCGCGTCATGAATACGGCTGCCAGCGGCCAGGCCATCGCCGTGTTTCCAGAAGGCACTTTTCAGGCTGAAGCGGGAATCGGCCACTTTCAGGCCGGAGCGTTCATGATGGCGCTTCACAACGGGTTGCCGGTCGTGCCCGCCGCAATCCGCGGCGCTCGATGGATCTTGCCCGACCGGAAATTTCTACCCAGACCGGGCGCGATCGAGGTCGAGATTCTGGCACCCCTCGCGGTGGAAACAACCGCAGATCGAGAGACCCGTACACGACTGCGCGATACGGCACGGGCCGCCATCATCCAGGCCGCCCGGGAGCCTGACCTGCTCGGCTGACCGCCTTCCGCCACCCAGACGTTTTGTTGCACCGCAAAAAGTTTCGGGTGTAGACTGACGCTCCCTGCAGAGGAGCGGCAGATGAGCGCTGATTCCATTGTGATTCTTTCCGCAAAACGCACGCCGATCGGTGCGTTCCAAGGCGCGCTTGCCGGCGCTCGCGCGCCCGAACTCGGTGCGGCAGCGATCGCTGGGGCCCTCCAGGCTTCCGGGGTTGATGCCAACCACATCCAGGAAGTGATCATGGGCTGCGTGCTGCCGGCAGGGCTTGGCCAGGCACCCGCTCGCCAGGCATCGCTGGCCGCCGGCATTCCACTGGCGACGCCAACCACCACGGTCAACAAGATGTGTGGCTCCGCGATGAAGGCCGTGATGATGGGCGCCGATGCCCTTCGTGCCGGAGACGTCGACTATGTCATCGCCGGCGGTCTCGAATCGATGAGCAATGCGCCCTACCTGTTGCCAAAGGCACGAACCGGCTATCGCATGGGCCATGGCGAGATCATCGATCACATGTTCTTCGACGGTCTGCAAAGCCCGTGGGACCAGAAACTGATGGGGTGCTTTGCCGACAACACGGCGCGCAAATATGGCTTTACTCGCGAACATCAGGACGCGTTTGCCATCGAATCGGTGCAGCGCAGCTTGCGGGCGATCGAGGCCGGGGCTTTCCTCGACGAAATCGTTCCAGTGACCGTGAAGTCGCGCAAAGGGGATCGGGTGGTCTCCCAGGATGAAACACCGTTCACTTGCGATCTCGCTAAGCTTGCGACCCTGAAGCCTGCCTTCGGCAAGGACGGCACCGTTACCGCAGCCAGCTCGTCATCAATCTCCGATGGGGCCTCGGCGCTCGTCTTGAGCCGGCAAGCCGTGGCGTCGTCCGCCGGCCATCAGGCGATCGCGCGCGTGATCGCCTACGCCAGCCACGCTCACCAGCCCGAGTGGTTCACCACCGCACCGGTGGGCGCCATTCGTAAAGTGCTGGATCGTAGCGGCTGGACGACCGACAGCGTCGATCTGTACGAAATCAATGAAGCGTTCGCAGCGGTCACCATGGCGGCGGTTCATGACCTCAAGCTGAATCCGGCCAAGGTCAATGTCCATGGCGGCGCATGCGCACTCGGTCACCCGATCGGCGCCACCGGAGCACGCATTCTCACGACCCTGATTTCCGCTCTGAAACGACATGGCGGTCGCCGTGGCGTGGCGGCGCTTTGCATCGGCGGTGGCGAAGCCACCGCGATCGCCATCGAGCTGGCTTGACACTCGAGCCCAATACCGCGAACGACTAGAGCCACGAGGAAATTCGTTCATGAACATCGCCGAGAAGACGATCGTCATCACCGGCGCGGGACGCGGGTTGGGCAGAGCGATGGCCCTCGCGTTCGCCGAACGCGGCGGCCACGTAGCGCTCGTAGACCTCAACGCAACTGATCTGGACGAAACCGCAACGCTGTGTCGCGCCCTCGGCGTCACGGCCCGCACGTATCTTTGCAACGTGGCCGATGAATCGGCCGTCATCTCGACGTGGGATGCGATCGTTGCGGATTTTGGCCATCTCGATGTGATGATCAACAACGCCGGCATCGTCAAGGATGGTTTACTGATCAAGGTCAAGGACGGCGACGTGGTCGGCAAGATGACACTCGACCAGTGGAATGCCGTGATCGCCGTGAATCTGACCGGGGTGTTCCTTGGTGGCAGGGAAGCTGCGGAGCGCATGATCCGTGGCCACCGCCCGGGCGTGATCGTCAATATCTCGTCGGTATCGAAGGACGGCAACGTCGGCCAGAGCAACTACACGGCGGCCAAAGCCGGCGTCGCGGCCATGACCGTGACCTGGGCGAAAGAACTCGCCCGCTACGATATTCGGGTAGGCGCGATCGCACCGGGATTTATCGGGACCGACATCCTGAAAAACATGGCACCGGACGTGCTGGCCAAGGTCACCGCACCCGTGCCCCTGAAGCGCCTGGGTAAACCCGAAGAAATCGCCCACACCGCTGTATTCATCGTCGAGAACGATTTCTTCACGGGGCGTACTGTCTCGGTGGATGGCGGCCTTACCCTCTGACGCGCGCCCACTCACCCCGCTATCGGTGGACACCCCAGTCGCGCCATAATCGCGTCTGCCCTTTACTACTCGAGCCTCCGATGCGTTCATTCGCGGTTCGCGCTTTCTGCGCACTCGCCCTGCTGCTCCCGGCGCTAATGATGCCGATTCGTGCGCAGGCCGACCCGACAGCCTCGCTGACGGTCCCGCTCGAGTACTACCGTCTGGACAACGGACTGAGGGTGGTTCTTGCGCCGGACCGCAGCGTCCCCACGGTGACGGTCGCGGTCTACTACCACATCGGCTTTCGGATAGAACCACGCGATCGCACGGGGTTCGCCCATCTGTTCGAACATTTGATGTTTCAGGAAACCCGCAACCTCGACAAGGGCGCAGCCGATCAGTGGGTCAGCGGCAACGGGGGCGTGTCGAACGGGTCAACACGTTTTGACTACACGAACTACTACGAGGTGGTCCCAAGCCATGTGCTTGCCCCGGTGCTCTGGATAGAAGCCGAGCGCATGCGCGGACTGGCGCTATCGGAGAGTAGCTTGCAGAACCAGAAGGACGTCGTGAAGAACGAGGTCCGAGTCAATATATTGAATCAACCCTACGGCGGCTTCCCCTGGCTCGCACTGCCGCAGGTGGCCAACCAGAACTGGTATAACGCCCACAACTTTTACGGGGATCTTGCGGACATCGATGCCGCGACTCTCGGCGACGTTCGTACCTTCTACGATACCTACTACGTGCCGAGCAACGCGGTACTCGTCGTCGCAGGTGATTTCGACACAGCCAGCACCAAAGAAGCCATCGCACGTGACTTCGGGCCACTACCGAAGCGCACCGAGCCGCAGCGCCCCGACGTCTCCGAACCCACCCCCACGATGGGTCGTGTCGTTACCCAATCCGACCCCAAGGCGCCGCGTCCAGCCTTGGCCTGGGGATACCCCGTGCCGCCTCGTGGCAGCAGTGACTGGTATGCGTTCGTACTGCTGGATGGCATTTTGCTGCAGGGCGAGGACAGCCGTCTGTGGCGCAAGCTGGTACAGCAGCGCGGCTATGCGGATGGCATCTCCGGTGGCATCAATCTACTGGGTAGTGCGTTCGACATCGAGGGACCGACGCTCTGGTCGGCCTACCTGATTCACGATCAGGGGATATCGGCGGACGTCATCACCAAAGATCTAGAGTCGAGCATTCGGGAGGTTCAGGAGACGCCGATCGGCGCGCAGGAACTCGCTCGCGCCAACACCAAGATCCGCTCGGCGCTTTACGACATCGTCGGCAGCAATACCCGTTTCGGACTGGTGAATCTGCTCGCGTCGTTCGCCCTGTTCGACGACGACCCGACGCGCATCAATCGCATCGAGTCCGAATTTCGGGCGGTCACGCCCGGTGACCTGCAACGAGTCGCACAACGGTATCTCACCCCATCCGTGCGCACCCAACTCACGCTCGAAGCGGGTCACGGATCGACGACGGTGAAACCATGAAGCGCGTTGCCAGAGACATCATGCGCGGACTGATGATCGCCGCCGCCTATCTCGCGACTGCCTCCGCGGGCCCGCCGGAGGCGGCTGAACGAGAATCACCCCCACCCATTGGTGTGCCACGGCCGTTCACACTGCCGTCCAGAACGGAGTTCAGGCTCGACAACGGCTTGCGGGTCACGCTCGTCCCCTTTGGAACGGTTCCGAAAGCCACGCTCTATTGCATCGTCGAGACAGGCCGCGTCGCCGATCACGACCGCCCGGGCCTTGCCGATCTGACCGTTGCGCTGATGAAAGAAGGCGCCGGCAAGCGCGATACGGCAGCGGTCGCAGCCCTCGCTGCCGACATGGGCGGGTCGCTGGAGATTGGCGCCGGTGTCAACGAGATCTCCGTAGGCTTAGACGTGCTGTCTGAGCGCACCTCAGAGGCGATATCGCTGATCGCCGACACGCTCCAGCGCCCGCGCCTGCCGGCCGCCGAACTGCCACGCCTCAAGAGCGATTTCGCGCGGGCGATCGCGGTCGAACACGCACAAGCCCAGGGAATTGCCGGCGAAGCCTTCGCGCGACAGCTGTGGGGAGACAGTCCCTTCGGCCACGGCAACCCGTCCGACGCCGAACTGACCCAGATCACCATCGACGACATCAGGGCGTTCGCCCGCCGGGAGTTCGGGGCGGGCCGTACGCATCTTTACATCGCGGGTCGCTTTGATGCGCTGGCGGTGCGGCAGGCGATCACTCATCACTTCGGTGCGTGGCGGCGCGGCGCAATCGCCCAGAGTGTCAGCCCCCACAGCAACGCGCGCCACTCGGTGACCTTGATCGATCGTCCCGGCGCCGCGCAGTCAACGATCCTGATGGGCCTCCCGACCATCGACCTGAAGCATCCGCAATACACCGCCCTCTCGGTCGCCAATGGTCTGCTGGGAGGCTCCCTGCTGTCGCGGCTGGAACAAAATCTGCGCGAGGACAAAGGCTATACCTACGGCATCGGCACCCAGTTATCGCCCTATCTAGGCATCAGCAGCTGGACGCTGGCCACCGACGTGAATACGGTCGACACGGCTGCGGCGATCACCGAGATCTATCGGGAAATCAACCGCTTACGAACTGAGCCGCCGGATCCGGCCGAACTGGATCGCACCAAGCGGTACCGCACCGGCCATTTCCTGCTCGGCAGTTCGAGTCGCGCGGGCCTGCTCACGCAGCTATCGTTCATCGACCAGCAGGAACTGCCGCTCGATTGGCTGACGCGCTATGCGGAACGTACCGAGGCCGTCACACCCGTCCAGGTCACGGACATCACGGCGAGCGCCATCGATCCGACGCAGATGACGCTGGTCATCGTCGGCGACCTGTCCCGGATTCGCACGAGCTTACTCAGCCTGCCCGAACTGCAGGATGCCACCCTCATTGATAAATCAACGGAACCTAGCCATGAGTGAACTTCAGATCGAACGCGACCAGATGGAATACGACGTCGTCATCGTCGGTGGCGGTCCGGCCGGACTCGCCTGCGCAATCCGACTGAAGCAACTGAACCGCGATCTCAACGTTTGCGTACTGGAAAAAGGTGCCGCCGTCGGCGCGCACTCGCTGTCCGGCTGCGTGATGGAACCCGGCCCGCTGGATGCACTGCTGCCCGAGTGGCGACAGTCGCCACCGGCCATCTGCGTGCCGGCAACGCGTGACGAATTTCGGCTGCTCACCGAAAGCCGTGCCTATCGGCTACCCACCCCGCCTCAGATGCAAAATCACGGCAACTTCATCATTTCCCTCGGCATGCTGACACCGTACCTCGCAAGCCAAGCCGAGGCACTGGGCGTCGACGTGTTCGCCGGATTTGCAGCCTCCAAGCCGCTATTTGATGACGCCGGCGCCATCGCCGGCGTTCAGATCGGTGACATGGGCATTGGTAAGGACGGCGAACCCGGACCCAATTTCGCGCCCGGGCCGGAGGTGCGCGCACGGACGACGGTGTTCGCAGAAGGTGCGCGTGGCAGCATCACAAAGCAGCTGGTTCAACGTTATGGCCTTGATGCCGACTGCTGCCCCCAGACCTATGGCCTCGGCTTCAAAGAGCTATGGCAACTCCCCGAAGGTCGCGCCGAACCGGGCCTGATCCAACACACCGTAGGCTGGCCCGTCGACAGCAAGACCTATGGCGGCAGTTTTCTGTACCACCTGAACGACAACCGGGTCTACGTGGGCTACGTGGCGGGTCTAGACTATCGCGACCCGCGCTTCAAGCCATTCGAGGCCTTTCAGCAATTCAAGAACCACCCATCGATCAAGCCGCTACTGGAAGGCGGCGAGATCCTCACTTACGGCGCCCGCACGATCGCAGCGGGCGGCTATCAATCACTGCCGAAACTCGAGATGCCGGGTGCACTACTGATCGGTTGCGCTGGCGGTCTCGTCAATGTCCCCAAGGTCAAGGGCGTGCATCAGGCGATCCGCTCAGGGTCGCTTGCCGCAGAACACCTCGTCGAAACGGGCAGCGCCGCCGGCTTCGATGCGCGCTGGCGTGCCTCGCCGGGACATCAGGAACTGCGCAAGGTGCGTAATTTCAAACCCGCCTTCAAGAAGGGACTCTGGATGGGCATGCTGAGTGGTGCGCTCGAGACGGTGACCGCCGGCCGCACCCCGTGGACACTGAAGAACAAGGTCGACTACAAGGCACTCGCGACGCTGGACGACTTTCAATCGCCGGACCGCCACTGGCAATCCGAGCGGGACCTGAAGCCCCGCGATCGGGCCGCGGCGGTCTATTTTGCGACAACCACCCATGACGATGCTCAACCCGCTCATCTCAAGGTCGCCGATACTTCGATCTGCATCGACCGCTGCGCCAAAGAGTTCGGCAACCCATGCCAGAACTTTTGCCCAGCCCACGTCTACGAGATCGTCACGGACGAGGCGGGTCAGAAACGTTTACAGATCAATGCCTCCAACTGCGTGCACTGCAAGGCCTGCGACATCAAGGACCCTTACGCGCAGATCACCTGGACGACGCCGGAAGGCGGATCCGGGCCGAACTATGCGAATCTCTAGCCACTTCGCCGCAACAGCCATTGCTCGGGCGACCCAACGGAGTCCCTCGCCATGAAGCTTCTGGTGTCGACCACTTCGCCATATGTGCGAAAAGTTCGAGTAGTGGCGCTCGAAAAGGGCCTCGAGGGCCGTATGGAGCTCGTCGAGGCTCTCCCTTGGCCTGAGCCCACATCGATCATCGCGCTCAATCCACTTGGCAAAATCCCAGCACTGGTCACTGACGAGGGTTTCACGCTGTACGACAGTCCCGTGATCTGCGAGTACCTCGATACGCTCGCACCGATACCCCGCCTGATTCCAGAGAGCGGCGTACAGCGCTGGCAAGTCCTGCGCCAGCAAGCCCTTGCCGATGGGATGCTCGATGCGGCCGTACAGCTGCTGCTCGAGCGTCGGCGACCTCCGGAAAAGCAATCGGTGTCGTGGCAGGATCGCCAGATTTCCGCGATACGTCGCGGCGTTGCGGCGCTGGTGGATGAGCTACCCACCAATGCGACGGGACTCGATCTCGGTCAGATCACGGCAGCGGTCGCCTTAGACTACATCGCCTTTCGTTTTCCAGACCTCGACATCGGCCTGACGGGAACACCACTGGCGACTTGGCATACCCGAATCGCGGCGCGCCCGAGCTTCGCGGCGACCGTACCTTCAGGCTAACGCGAACGCCATGAGCACCCAGAAACCAACGTTTCAACCCATGTCCGGCAACGAGATGCCGCGTTTCGGTGGGCCCGCCACCTTCATGCGACTGGCGACGACGTCGATCGAGGACGATCTTGATGTCGCCATTGTTGGGGTTCCATTTGATCTTGGGACCTCAAATCGCCCGGGCGCCCGTCTGGCGCCACGACAGATCCGCGACGAGTCTCGCATGCTGAGACCGTACAACATGGCGACTCGGGCAGCGCCATTCGACAGTCTGCGTATCGCCGATGTCGGCGACGTGCCCATCAACACGTTTAATCTTCAGAAAAGCATCGGGATCATCGAGACCCATTACGATAGGATCGCCGCTGCTGGCGTCATCCCACTGACAATGGGCGGCGATCACACGATCGTACTCCCGATATTGCGGGCCCTACGCCGTCGACACGGCCCGATCGGTCTCGTCCACGTGGACGCTCACGCCGATATCAACGACACGATGTTTGGCGAACCCATCGCTCACGGCACCCCTTTTCGACGCGCGGTCGAGGAAGGCCTGCTCGATACCCGACGAGTGGTGCAAATCGGTCTACGCGGCACAGGCTATGCCGCTGACGACTTCGACTGGTCGCGACAACAGGGATTCAGGGTGGTGCAGGCCGAGGAGTGCTGGCACCGCTCTCTGACGCCGCTGATGGCGGAACTTCGCCCTGCGCTCGCGGGCGGTCCGGTGTACATCAGTTTTGATATCGACGGTCTGGACCCCGCCTACGCGCCAGGCACCGGAACGGTTGAAGTCGGCGGTTTGACGACCCCACAAGCGCTCGAAATCATCCGCGGCTGTCGTGGCCTCGACATCATCGGCGGCGACCTCGTCGAGGTGAGTCCGCCGTACGACACCACCGGCAACACTGCCCTGTTGGGAGCCAGCCTGCTTTATGAAATGCTCTGCGTCCTGCCGGGTGTTCAATACCGCTGACTCGTCTCGATGACCGACGCGGAGGAAAGCATAAAACCATCATGAACGCAGCCGTCTGGACACCCAGTGCCACCGAGATCGCCAACAGCCGACTCACTGAGTTTGCACGTTTTGCACATCGCCTTCACGGAGCGCCGGCGCCGGGGACTTCTCCCTCCGCCGATTGGGAACGACTGTGGCAATGGTCGATCGCGGAACGCGCGGCGTTCTGGAGCGCACTCAGTGCCTTCACTCAGGTGCGCGCTGAGCATGGCCCAGGGCAGGTGCTCGAACTTGGCGAGAGCATGCCGGGAGCGCGATGGTTCACGGGCACGCGACTGAATTTCGCCGAAAACCTTCTTTGGCGTCGCGATGCGCACCCGGCGATCGTCGGCATCAGCGAACACGGCGAACGACAGGTCTTGAGCTATCTCGACCTGCACACTCGGGTAGCGCGCATCGCCTCGGGACTGAGGCGCGAAGGCGTCGGTCCGGGCGACGTCGTGGCGGGATTCTTACCGAACATTCCACTCGCGGTAATGGCGATGCTTGCCACCACCAGCCTGGGCGCGATCTGGACCTCATGCTCGCCTGACTTCGGGCGGCAGGGAGTGCTCGACCGCTTTGGACAAGTAAAACCGAAGCTCATGTTCACCGCAGATGGCTATGTCTACGCAGGCAAGCGCATCAGCTCCCTCGAGACCGTCCACGGGCTGATGACAGCGCTGCCGGAGGTACGGCGAGTGGTGGTGATCCCCCATCTTGAGCCGACGCCAGACATCAGTGGACTCGCGCGCGCAGTCCTGCTCGAAGACTTCGAATGCGCCGGGCCGCTCGAGTTCATCCGGCAGCCGTTCGATGCGCCGCTGTACATCATGTATTCCTCCGGAACCACCGGCGTGCCGAAATGCATCGTCCACGGTGTAGGCGGCACGCTGCTGCAACACCTCAAGGAGCACCAACTACATTCGGACTTGCGCTCTGATGATCGCTTGTTCTTCTTCACGACCTGCGGCTGGATGATGTGGAACTGGATGGTCTCCGGTCTCGCCACCGGCGCCACCATCGTCTTGTATGACGGCTCGCCATTTCATCCCGACGCCTCCGTACTCTGGCGCATCGCCGAACAGGAACGCCTGACGCATTTCGGCACCAGTCCCAAATACCTGTCGGCGCTGGAGAAAGCCGGCTATCACCCGCGACACCACCATGATCTCTCGCCGCTTCGAACGGTGCTGTCGACCGGCTCACCACTCGCCGCAGAACAGTACGATTTCGTCGAGCAGTCCGTGAAGACGGGCGTACAACTGACCTCCATCTCAGGTGGCACTGACATCATTTCGTGTTTTTGCCTCGGCAACCCGTGGCTGCCTGTGCATCGCGGTGAAATCCAGTCACCGGGCCTCGGCATGGCCGTCGAAGTCTGGAACGACGACGGGCACCCTGTCATTGAGGAAAGAGGTGAACTCGTCTGCAAACGCGCCTTCCCGTCCATGCCTCTCGGCTTCTGGAACGATCCCGACCAAGCGCGCTATCGCGCGGCCTATTTCGAACGCTTTCCAGGCGTCTGGCATCACGGCGACTACGCCGTGCTATCGACACGTGGCGGCATCACGATCCTCGGTCGCTCAGATGCGGTTCTCAATCCGGGCGGCGTTCGCATCGGCACGGCAGAAATCTACCGACAGGTTGAGCGCCTCGAGGAAATTCTTGAGTCACTGGCAATCGGTCAGGACTGGCATGGCGACGTGCGAGTCATCCTATTTGTGCGAGTACGTCCCGATACGCCTCTAGACGACGCGCTGCGCAAGAAAATTCGCGACGTGATACGCCAGAACACGACACCGCGGCATGTACCCTCCAAAATCATCGCGGTCGCCGACATTCCGAGGACACTGAGCGGCAAAATCGTCGAACTCGCCGTCCGAAACGTCGTACACGGCCTACCCGTGAAGAATACCGATGCGCTGCTGAATCCAGAGGCACTGGCGAACTTCCGTGATCTACCGGAGTTGCAACAGGAGTGACGCTCGAACAACGTTACGAGGCCTCCCTGGCGAAACACGGCTATCAGCCAGACGACGCCCAACGCGCGGCTCTGCGAGCGCTACAGAAATTCCGCCAAGACCTAGCAGACCGCGAACGCCAGACCCGCGGCATCGTCGCGGGCATTCATCGGGCGCTCAGACGAACTCCCGCCCCCGCACCGCGGGGCTTATACCTGTACGGGCCGGTCGGTACCGGCAAGTCCTTTCTATTGGATCTCCTGGTCGCCGAGATAGGCGACAGCGCCCATCGCCTTCATTTTCATCGGTTCATGCAGGACATCCAGCAGCGCCTACACGCTCTCGAAGCAACGGGCACAACGGATCCGCTAAGAGTCATCGGCGCCGAACTCGCGAAGCACTTTCGCGTTCTCTGCTTGGATGAGCTGTATGTTCAGGACATCGCTGACGCGATGTTGCTCGGCGGTCTTTTTACCTCGCTACACGAACATGGCGTTGCACTGGTATTCACCTCAAATTGCGAGCCATCTGGACTCTATGCGGGCGGATTGCAACGCGCCCGCTTTCTACCCACCATCCGACTGCTTGCAGAGATCACGGAGCTTGTTCGGGTAGATGCCGGAATAGACTACCGCCTGCGCCAACTCGAACGCGCACCACTCTACATTCTTCGAGGCCCGCTCAACGACGAGTCCATCATCACCGCCCGAGCACTGGAACTGAGCGGCGCTACGCAGATCACGCCGCACATTCTCGAAATTTCGGGCCGCTCGATTCGCGCTCGGCACGCGAGCGAGCAGACCGTGTGGTTCGACTTCGATGTGCTCTGCGAAGGCAGCCGCAGCACGGCGGATTACATTGATATTGCAAACCGGTACGCCATCGTCATTTTGTCGAACGTCCCCATCATGGGCGAGTACCATGAAGATGCGGCACGCCGCTTCATCGCTCTGGTCGATGAGTTATATGACCGTAATGTGAAACTGCTGCTGACTGCGGACGCTCCTATCGCCGATCTCTATCAGGGTCGGAAGTTGAGCTTTGAGTGGCAGCGAACGGCAAGTCGTCTCGTCGAGATGCAGTCACACCGCTATCTGTCAGAAAGCCACCCACGGAACTGAATACGCCGACCTCGATTGGGCGTACACTTTCATCCATGTCGTCGTGTCCACACGGCGCGGGCAACCCGCGTACGCTCTAGCGCATCTGGCGCGCTCAGCGCTCAGGCGAATAGAGCAACGTTGTCGTACGGCGGCTATCGGTCGTTCGTCACCAACAGCGTACTGAGGGTGCAAGTCCACCATGTCCAATCCGGTCCCGCCGAAACGCCTCGCCCTGATCAACCAACTGCTCGCGGGCAGATCGCGCCGCATCGCCGGACTGCCCGGGTCGATCGCAACATCGCTACTCAGTCGGTACCTCATGGGCGTCGCTTTGGAGGAGATGCCGGCACATGATGCAGCCACTCTGGCAAGCGCAGCCGAGGCTCATCTGCGTATGGCCGTGCGGCGTCGGCCGAGCATCATGCTACGCATCTTCAACCCAATTACGCGAACGGATGGATTCGAGACACCGCACACGGCGATCATGGTGGTATCACCGGATATGCCGTTCCTCGTCGACTCGGCCCTTCGGACGATCGAGCGCTCCGGCCGCGCGATACACCTCGTCATCCATCCGGTGCTCTGCGTCGAGCGCCGCTGTGACGGAACCTTGCGCCGACTGTCTGAAGCGCGTGCGCAGAGCGGCATCACGGAGTCTTGGCAATACTATGAAATCGACCGCGAGGACGACCCCTCGCGCCTGAAGGCTCTGGAGCACTCGCTTCGGGAGACCCTGACGGACGTGGCTGATGCCATACGAGATCGTCCCGCGCTGGAAAATAGGATCCGGGACATCGCGCGACAACTACCGAGTCGCGTGGGCGGCAAGGCGGCGGAGGGGTTTTCTGAAGCGAAAGCCCTGCTGGAGTGGCTGCTGGAAGGCAATTTTGTCGTCCTCGCTGCGCAGGATTACGATCTAAGGCGTGGGCGACAGCATGACGAATGGGTGCCCGACCCAACCTCCGCGCTGGGACTCGCCGGGCGCGCAAGAACTGGCGGAGCGGCACCGGAGGCGCTCACAGGAGCGGCGCGCCGCGCGGCGCGACTGACGACACCGCTGGTCATCGGGAAATCCCGAAATCCCTCGTTCATTCACGCCGGCACCCACCTCGACTGCATCAGCATCAAGCGCTTCACCCGTGACGGCCGCGTGGTTGGCGAGCACCGACTCCTAGGTCACTGGAGCGCGCGCGCGCACCACCAACATCCGAGCGCCATCCCCGTCGTCCGCAAGCGCGTCGCTGAGGTGCTCGGTTATTTCGGCGGTTCCATCCAAGATCACGACGGGCGGGCGCTGCTTCGAGCACTTGAGCGCTACCCGCTCGACGAGCTGTTCCAAATCTCAACGCCGAGCCTCATTCGCGCGGTTCGCAGCATCGTCAATCTGTACGACCGGCGAACCGTACGCCTCTTTGGCAGACAAGACCGTGCCCGACAGTACTGGTCTGGTCTCCTGTATCTCCCCAAGGACGCGTACGACGCGGCCACGCAGCGGCGCATCGAAGCGTTTGTCCTCGCGGAGACCGGCGGTGAGACCATCGAATCCCACGTCGAACTGTCCGATGCGGTGCTGGCGCGGATCCAGTTCATCGTCGGCGGTTGTGGCTCGATTTCAAGTCGGACGGAGAAGCGCCTGGAAGACGGTATCGCAGACTCCGTACGAACCTGGCGAGACCGTCTGCGCAGCGCCCTTGTCGAACGCTCTGGCGAGGCCGCAGCGCTACGCCTGCTCGCTCGCTATCTGCAAGGCATCCCAGCGAGCTATCAAGCAGAGACCGATGCGGTACAGGCGCTCGATGACATCGCGGTGCTGGAGACCATCAACTCAAGCAACGATAGCCCGATACGCCGCTTGTATCGCGCCGACGGCTCTCCAGCAAACCACGCCCACCTGCGACTGTACCGGCACGGCAATCCGCGCCCCATCGCCGATGTGCTGCCAACCCTCGAGAACTTCGGCCTCAAGCTGCTCACCGAGCACCTCTATCAAATCACACCGGTGGATGCCGCACCGGTCTGGATTCAGGACTTCGAATTCCAGTCGGTCGATGAAAAGTCCATCGATCTGGCTGCGGTCGGACAAAGACTCCTCGACGCGATCGGTGCCGTCTGGAGTGACGCGACCGACAATGACCGCTTCAACCAGTTGGTGCTCGCGGCAGGCCTCACGTGGAACCAGGCACTGGTCCTCAGGGCTTACTGCCGATGGCTCACCCAAGCGACGGTTCGGTTCAGCCTGCGCTACATGGCCGAGGTGCTGATCAAGAACCCACCGACCACGCTGGCACTCACCGCACTCTTTGAGGCTCAGTTCGACCCCTCCCTCACGACGAGACGCCGTACCGTCGCCATCGCGGTCGCGAGGGAGCGTCTCGATTCGGCGCTGGCCGCCGTGACACGCCTCGACGAAGACCGGATTCTCCGCGCCCTGAGCGCTGCCATCGACGCGACGATGCGCACCAATTCGTTTCAGCGCACGCGCGAGGGCCGCCTGAAGCCATACCTCGCACTTAAACTGGATCCGAGGAAGGTACCGGGCGTGCCTGAGCCGCTGCCCCACCACGAGATATGGGTACACAGTGCTCGCTTCGAGGGCGTCCATCTGCGCAAGGGGCAGATCGCGCGTGGCGGCATCCGCTGGTCCGACCGATATGAGGATTTTCGCGTCGAGATCCTGGGACTTATGAAGGCACAGCACGTCAAGAACTCGCTGATCGTCCCGGTCGGCGCAAAAGGAGGATTCGTGTGTCGTCGCTTGCCGACGATCGCGACCGCCCGCATGGCTGAGGTCACTGCCTGCTATCGAGAATTCATCAGCGGCCTTTTGGACCTGACGGACAATATCGCGGACGGCCGCGTCGTGCCGCCGACCGATACCGTACGGCGCGATGCCGACGATACCTACATGGTGGTGGCGGCGGACAAGGGAACAGCCACGTTCTCCGACACCGCAAACGCAATCGCCGCAGAGTACGGATACTGGTTGGGCGACGCCTTCGCTTCCGGAGGCTCGGCGGGCTATGACCACAAAAAGCTCGCCATCACTGCGCGAGGTGCGTGGGTCTGTGTCCGCCGCCATTTTCTCGAGGCGGGTATCGATGTCACGAAGCAGGACATCACTGTGGCGGGCATCGGAGATATGTCAGGGGACGTCTTCGGTAACGGCCTGTTGCAATCCAAGCACCAGTGCCTTGTCGCGGCATTCAATCACCAGCACATATTCATCGACCCAAGCCCCGACCCGACCAAAAGCTTCCGCGAGCGCCGTCGGCTCTTCGGCCTTGCCGGCTCAACGTGGGCAGACTATGACCGCGCGGCACTATCGCGCGGCGGAGGTGTCTGGTCGCGAACCGACAAAAGCATTCGGCTGCCGCTGGACGCGCGCAACCTACTCGGGCTCACGACGGAGTACGCCAATCCCGACGAGGTGATCAAATGCATACTCAGGCTGCCTGTCGACCTGCTGTGGAATGGCGGCATCGGGACCTACGTCAAGGCCAGCGACGAGACCCACGCGGACGTCGGCGACCGGGCCAACGATACTGTCCGCATTAATGGCCGCGATGTCCGAGCGCGCGTGGTCGGCGAGGGCGGTAACCTGGGCTTCTCCCAACGCGGGCGCATCGAATACGCCTTGTCGGGTGGCCGCATCAACACCGACTCCATCGATAACTCCGGCGGCGTCAACTGTTCAGACGTCGAAGTCAACGTCAAGATATTGCTGCGAATCGCGGAACAGCACGCGGAATTGGGCAGAGCCCAACGAGACCGATTGCTCGTCCGCATGAGCGACGATGTCGCCGCACTGGTGCTGCGCAACAACCAGCTGCAGAGCCAGGCGATCAGTCTTCTCGAAGCGCAGTCGGCCCACGACAGCGCTCGACATGGACAGGCCATCGAGTTCCTGGAGGCCAACACGGACCTCAATCGCTCGCTGGAATATTTACCGACACCGGCGATACTGACAGCGCGACATCAGGCCGGCCGCGGCCTGACCCGGCCGGAACTGTCAATCCTGCTGTCCTATTCCAAAATCTGGACACAACAACAGTTACTGGCCTCCGATGCGCCGGAGGATCCCTACCTCGCGCGTGAGCTTGCGCGCTACTTTCCAGACGTGCTCGCGAAACGGTACCTGTCACTGCTCGGTGCCCATCCACTCAAGCGACAAATCATCGCCACCGCGATGACCAATAGCCTCGTGAACCGCATGGGTCCGGTATTCGCCTTGCAACTGACTGAGGAGTCGGGGGCATCGATTGGCGCGATTGCACGTGCATATACGATCGCGCGTGAAATCACGAACATGCGGGTTCACTGGCTTGCCATCGAGGCCCTCGACGGGAAAGTCAGTACCGGCCTCCAATACGAGTGTCACCTCGCAACCACACGAATCCTCACCCGCTGCACGCAGTGGCTTCTGACTCACTACGGCAATGATCTGGCCATTGATCGTCTCGTCGGACGCTTGCAGCCCATCGTGAGCGCAGCGCTGTCGCAGCTCCAGATCACCGCCCCGCATCGCGCAGCACCCAAAGCCACCGCGCCGGTTGAGAACATCGCGGGAGTTTCAGGACTGGATGCTGTGTCGCGTGCTTTGGGGGCGCTGGAGCATCTGCCATTGGTGCTCGACATGGCGGACCTTTCGCTGCGTCGACGCTGGCCACTGGATCGAGTCGTCAAGACCTTTCTCGCGCTCAGTCACGCACTCCACCTCGACAGGCTCGCAGAGCGCATCGATCGTCTGCCTACCGAGACGCGATGGCAATCTGTCTCCCGATCTGCAGCACGCGAAGATCTGGATCAGCTCCATGCCGACATGACGGAAAAGCTTCTGAGCGACCGTCGCGGTCACGAGTTCACGTCGATGGTCTCCGCGTGGCTGGCACACCGACCACAGGCCACCGCCCATTTCCACAGCATTCAGCAGGCGCTCACCTCACAGGCCGATCTCGCGGTGATCACAGCGGCGCTCCATGCCCTGAAGCGGATCGCCATCGAATGAGGCTTTGACCCGCATCGTCTGACCGGCTAGCCTTCGCAGACTCATCACAACCTAGTCAGGGAGTCATCGTGCAAGGATCCGTCGGCCAACTGGTGCTGCTACGTCACGGCCAGAGCACGTGGAATCTCGAGAACCTGTTTACGGGCTGGACGGATGTCGACCTCACCGACCAAGGTCGCGCCGAGGCTCTGGAGGCGGGCCGTCTGATGCTCGCCGAAGGACTTGCCTTCGACCAGGCGTTCACTTCCGTGCTGAAGCGAGCGATCCGCACCTTGTGGATCGCCATGGACGCCATGGATCGCCTCTGGGTTCCAGTGGAGCGCGCTTGGCAGTTGAACGAGCGTCATTACGGCGCGCTGCAAGGTCTCGATAAAGCCCAGACCGTTGCGCAGCATGGCGCCGAGCAAGTGAAAATCTGGCGTCGCAGCTACGACATTCCGCCACCCGCGTTGCCACTCGACGACCCTCGTCACCCTCGTTTCGACATCCGTTACGCCGGACTGTCGCCGGCAGATCTACCGGCGACGGAGTCTCTCAAGGACACGCTGGCGAGAGTGCTGCCTTTCTGGAATGCGCGCATCGCGCCGCAGCTTAAGGCGAACCGCAATGTACTCGTGGTGGCTCATGGCAATAGCCTCAGAGCCATCGTCAAGATGCTGGATGGCATGAGCGAACAGGAAATCGTCGATTTCAACATCCCCACAGGGGTGCCGATCGTGTACGAACTGGACGCCGCGCTGAATGCTCGCGGACGCCGGTTCCTAGGAGATCCCGCGGCGATCGCTGCAGCCGCCGAGGCGGTGAAACGCCAGACGGAACGTCGCTAGGCGTCACTCATCCGGCGCAATAGCCACCTTAAGGCCGGCCAACCCTTCCGTGAACGTCACCTGACAGGACAGTCGGGAACTCGGCTTGAAGCTTCCGAGTTCCCGCAGCAACTCGAGTTCATCGCCCTGGCGCTCCGGCAGACGGCTGACCCAAGCGTCATCGACCCAAACATGACAGGTCGCGCACGAGCACATACCACCACAAATCGCCGCAATGCCGTAATCAAGGTCCCGGAGCGTCTCCATGACGGACACGCCGACCCGACCCTCGACCCGGTGTTCCTGACCATCACGGTCGACAACGATGAGCTCTGCCATTTCCGACTCCTGATCCTGAGGGTGGTGAGGGTGCCACAAAACCCCACACGCTGACTACGATTAAGACTCCGTCATGGTGTCGCACCGTGCACTTGCGTGGCTGCGCCCTTCGGTAGACTGGGGCCGCTGAAATGCCTTATTCCATGGCGTTGATCGTCGGCGCGAGGACTTGAAGATGACCTGGATCGGCCGTTGTCTGAACTGCTGGCGGGCTTCTCTCGCGCTCGCGACCCTGCTTGCAACGCCCGCCGCGCTTGCAGATCCCTTGGATTTCTACGCGGGCGTTGGCGTTGGCCGAACGACACTCAACCTTGGCGCGACAGGCGGTGGAATACCGGCAGCCTTCGATGAAAAGGGCTCAGCCTGGAAGGCGCTCGTCGGGTTGCGCCCGCTCGCGCTCATCGGTGCCGAGGTGGAATACGCCAATCTCGGCCAGCCGCACGCGACCCTCGCGCAACTCAACACACAGGCGACGGCGAATGTCTCGGCAGCTTTTGCGGTCCTTTATGCACCACTCCCTCTGCCGCTCGTCGACCTCTATGCAAAACTCGGGATGGCCCGACTGAACGCGAGCGCGAACGGCACGCCCACCGGCGCGCTCAAAACACTCTGCGAGAGCGACACACTGGCGCCAGGCTGCAAGGCCGCCGTCAACACCTCCACCCAAACGACCGCCTGGGGGCTCGGCAGCCAGGTGCGGGTCGCATCGCTGGCCGGACGACTCGAATACGAACGCTTCGGTCACGGGTCGATCACCCCGGGATTGCTCTCCGTCAGCGTGCTCTGGCATTTCTAGCCGCGGGACTCTAGGCCTCTGCCAAGCGCCGAATCAGAGCATCGCGACGCGCCGGGCTCACACTACTCCAGTCGTTGGCGGCATCCAGCCACAACGCGTGCAGCCCGTCGAACAGGACACACGCCCCAGCGAGCTGCGATCGATCCAATGCCGGGTCATAAGCCGATACCAACGCGTCTTGCAAGGTAGCGGACAAGTCGTGATAGGAAATAACAGCGGCCAACTCGAACAGCGGATCGCCCACACCGCCGTACTCCCAGTCGATAAAGCACAATGGGTCATCACCAAGAATATTGCCGTGGTGAAGATCGTGGTGACAGAGCGCATCCCGATCCCGTCGGTAGTCGGCAAGCAGCCGCAACAAGCGGGTCTTGAGGCGCGCTCGCGGTACCGGGGAATCGCCAAGCGAGGGGCTTGCAAGATAGCGCGCGATCGTACGCGGCACCTCGACACGACCCAGATCCGCGGGCACCGGGATCTGATGCAGAGCGTGCAGCCGCCTGCCCAGCAGGGCGACACATGCCGGATCATCGAGCGCATCGGCCGCCAGCGGCGGCGCATCCACGTACGCCGTCACTAGAGCGCCCTGCAAGGGATCGGCATAGACAACGGTCGGCGCGAAGCCAAAGCGGGCCGCCAGGCGTAGCACGCGCAGCTCCTGCTCGCGATGGATCCCGAAGGTCTCGTCATTGAACCCTGCCCGCCTCACCACCCAGTCGACGGTGGCCGCGCGCACGCGCAGCGTACTGTTGAAGCGACCGCCCGCGAGCATCGTGACCGTCGGGTCTTCACCCAGTACGGACGCGCCGGCCGGAAATAGCTCCAACACCGGCCGCACCCGATCAAGCGTCGAGACGGTCATGTCACGGCCGTGGGCATCGTCGCCAGCCACTCCCTCCGCCAGGCTCGCCAGCCCACCAGGACGAGGGCAAGGTAGCAGGCGTACAGGACCATCGAGGGATAAAGCCGCGCTCGAAAGCACAGCACCATGATCAGTGCGTCGATAACGAACCACCACAACCAGTTTTCAAGTTTCTTTCGGGCAACCAGCCAAGTCGCGAACACGCTGGCCCAGGTCGTCAATGAATCCATGAACGGCTGCGGCGATCCCGTCTCGCGCGCGAGCCAGGCGGCGGTCAGCAGACTGATCAATACGATGGACACCCCGGCCCCAGTCTGTAGCTGCCAGGAGGCCCGACTCACCGGCAGCACGACCCCGTCGGCATCCTTCCGCCATGCCGACCAACCGTAGAGCGCCACACCGATGTAGTACCCCTGGAGAGCTGCCTGCAGGAAGAGACCCGCCATGTAAAACACATAGAGATACAGCGCGGTACTCAGAAGCGCCGCCACCCAACAGGCCCGATGCTCGAAGATGACCAGCACCACGTAGAGCAGGCCCAGCAACGCACCCACCAGTTCCGTGGCCGACAGACCCGCCCAGATCATCATCAACGTGGAAGACAAGGCGCTCAGACTCATCCACAATCCCCCCAGGACACCCTGCCGCGAGAACGCGACGACCGATCTCGGCAGAGGCTGCTAGAATGACATCCATCGAGACTGAGGTGGTAGAGCATATGACCAAGCGAGTCGTTCACGTCTTTCAGGTGGATGTCTTCACTGAAAGTCTGTTCGCAGGCAATCCCGCCGGCGTGGTGCTCGGCGCGGAGCAATTGACGGAAGCGGAGATGCAGGCGCTGGCCCGAGAGATCAACAACTCGGACTCCGCCTTCGTGTTGCCCGCAGATGGCGCGGATCACGATCTCGGCGTGCGCTTTTTCACCCCCACTCGGGAAGTCGGTTTCGTCGGCCATGCCACCGTTGCGGCGCACGTCGCCAGGCTGGCGGCGGGACTGAGCGGCCCCGGATCCTTCAGACAGAAAGTCAGGGGTAGCGTGTATGACGTCACGGTCAGTGGCACCGCGAAGGCACCGGCCGTTTCAGTAGCCATACCAGTACCTGAATTCCAGCCACCCATCGATACCGAGACGCGGGCACAACTGCTCGATATTTTCGGCATGAACAGTGGCGCCTTGGACGCCAAGTGCCCGATCCTCGTCACGCGCCGGACCAGCACACGACTGATGATCGGACTGACCTCCACCGACCTGCTCGCGTCACTCGACCCGGATCTCGAGGCACTCAAACGCATCACCCCACACGTGGGTGCCGATGGGTTTTTCCTCTTCGTACGCGATGCGCACGGTCCCGGAACCAGTGAGTCGAGGTTGTTCTCGCCCGTCTTAGGCATCAATGAGGATCCAGTCAGCGGCAACGCACACGGCATGCTGGGCGCTTATCTGGTGAGCCATGGATTGCTGCCGGTCAGCGGCGGCCGTGCTCGCTTGCGCGGCCATCAGGGGCAGAGCCTGACACGGCCAGGCGTCGTCGATGTGGAAGTCGAGGTCGTCGATGGCGCCCCGTCCCGCATCCACATGAGCGGTACTGCCCGTATCGTGTTCGACACGCACATCACGCTGGAGTGAGCGCCGGACGTCGCCTCGAGGCGCGTCCGTCAAGTCCCCCGATGAACGCTTCCTGGGCACCGGTCTGCGACGACTCGGATCTCGCGGCCGGACAGATGCGGCGCGTCCATCTGGCGGGGTGCGATGTGCTGCTCTGCCGGACCACCGAAGGATGGCATGCGCTTGACCTCAACTGCCCTCACGCCGAGCAACCCATGGACGAAGGCCGCTTACGCGGAAACCGGCTGACCTGCCCTCTCCATGGCGCGAGCTTTGATGTGCGTACTGGCGAATCGCTCGGACGTCCAGTGACCGGACCGATCGGCGTCCATGCCGTTCGCTTGCGCGACGGGCGAGTGGAAATCGCGCTTAGAGGCTCACTCGAAGCGCAGGCGACCGACGACCTAAGGCGGGACTGACCGACGGAATGCGTCATCGCGGCGCACGAAGTCCGACAACACCTCAAAGTGCGGCAGCGCCCCCGTCGGAAAAACGTCCGCCTTCCAGCGCGCGCACCACGCCGCGACCTGACCGAATCTCGAGCACGTGATCGACGGCCGGTATGAGATCGCTCAGATGATGCACCGCCAGCACGAGTTGCACACCACTGTCAGCCAGCCTTGCCAACAAGGCTTTGATATCCCTTCGAAACACGGCATCCAAGCCGGTCAACGGCTCATCGAGCAACAAGGCTTCGGGATCCAGCACCAGCGCCCGAGCGAACAGCGCCAGTCGCCGCTGACCGTATGACAGCGTACGCACCGAACGATCCCGATCGACGGTCAGCCCCACTGCCGATAGCGCACGCGCGGCAAGCCGCCGCTCACGGCGCGTGGCTTGCGACTCAAGACCGACGCTCGCATGCAAGCCACTCACGACGAAGTCCAGAACACTCACCTCGGCCAGATACTCCGACTGCAGCTCCGGCGATATGAAACCCACGCGCCGGCGCCACGCCTCGATATGACTGCCCGGCGGATGGCCGCGCCGTTTGAGTTCACCACCGAGTGCAACCGGTACCGTACCGTAGAGGCAGCCCAGCAGGGTCGACTTGCCACTGCCATTTCGACCGAGAATCGCCCAATGCTCGCCCGCATCGATCCGCCAGTCGAGACCACGAATGACCGGGCGATAGTCACGATACAAGCTCACATTGCTCAATACCGCCAGGGCATCGTGGCTCGCACGACGCCGCAGGGGCAAGGCATTCTTCGCAGGCATCGGCGCGGCATCCCCGGTCTCCAACCAACCACCCGGTGCTTTTGCACGCAAGCCGTCGTAACGGATTCGTCCTCGGGCCATCACGATGGCCCGAGTGAACACCGATGGAGCATCCTCGAGTCGATGCACCGCAAGCACCACGGTCAGACCGGTGCGACCCAAGCGCGTGAGCTCACGATCCAACAAGCGACGACTGATGACATCCAGACCGTTGTACGCTTCATCGAGCAACAACAATCGAGGCCGACCCACCAGCGCACGAGCCAGCAGCACACGCCGCCGCTCACCGTAGGACAGCGTCAGGAATCGCCGTCTTCGCAAGACCCATAGCCCGAGCCTGACAAGCGCTGCACGCACTCGTGTGCGTTCGGCGCTCGAAAGCGTCACGATCGGACGGTCCGTGCCGTGCACGCCAGTCGCGACGATGCGCTGCACGGAGAAGTTCCAATCATAGCGATAATACTTATCCTGACGCTCGCCACCGACGAGCGCGAGTCGAGGCAACACATCCGGTAGCTCGAGCGCGCGACCACGGGCATCCCGGTAACGCCGATCGGCTCCCGCCGTTGGCGTCGGCCACCGCTCGCCGATCAGCATCTTCAGCAACTGCGTCTTGCCGGCACCATTGGCGCCGAGCAGCAACACCTTGGCGCCGGCCGGTAGATCGAGATCGATTCGATCCAGCACGTGGTGACCGTCGAGATCCAACGACACGTGCCGCAGATACACTCCAAGACCGCTCACCTCAGACTCCAGTGTTCGTGATCGAGGAGGACACGCCCCTCATCCCTGAGCTTCAACAAATGAGCCAGCAGCGAGTGCCGTGCGACGTCATGCAATCCATGATCCACGTCACGGTAGACCTCGACCAGCAAGGCGTCAAGACGGCTCGGCGCCAATTTCGAGAGACACTCTAAGACGCGCGCTTCGCGTGCACGACGGTGGCGCAGCAAAGCATCGATGACGCGTTCGGGTTCTGCGAGCAACGGCCCATGCGCGGGCGCGAGGTGGGTTGCCTCAACTGTCGTCAGCCGTTCCAAGGATCGCAGGTACGCGGCGAGGTCACCGTCCGGGGGACTGATCACCGGAGAGGTCGTGCCAAGAATATGATCGCCGGTAAAGATCATGCCGAGCGATCTCAACCACCAGCAGACATGATTGGAAGCGTGCCCGGGCGTTTCGATCGACACCAGAGGTCCGGCGTCCGTCTGCAGCACGAGACCATCGATCGCCAATTGATCGGGCACGAATCCGGGATCCTGGTGATCGGGCCACCGGGGGCGCAGCCCCACCCGCGGTGCGCCGAGCGCACGGGCGAGCGGCCCGGCGGCCGGCGAGTGATCCAAATGAGTGTGGGTGACGGCGATCGCCTCAACCACAGCGCCGGCCACTGCTTCGGTCAGTCGATCGATGTGCACATCGATCGCCGGACCCGGATCCAGTATCACCACCCGATGGATACCGATCAGGTAGGTATTCGTCCCCGGACCCGTCATCCGGCCGGGATTCGGGGCCACCAGACGACGCACTCCGGGCGCCACCTCCTGCAGGTCGCCGGGGACCAGCGCCATGCGCGCACCGACACTCGGGCCCGTCACAGGCGGTCCTTGCGGACAGCCCAAACGCCCGGAGAGACCGGGACACACGGCAGATTAAGTCGACCTGAGCGCACGGCCGGCATGGTACGGCGGGCGGAGGGTCGCCCGCCAGCGACGGATCATCCCGTTTGGGCGCACAAGGCGATAAGATTAGCCATCGCGGCCATGTCGGCCGGCCAGAGGGGACTGTTCCATGATTCGATTGTCAAGACTCTCCGCCTGCGTGGTGGCACTCGGTGCCGCCTCCGTGGCCTCCACGACCTTCGCGGAATGCGCTTACCCCAAGGCCCCCACCAACTACCCGGATGGACGCACGGCGACCTTGGAGCAAATGATCGCGGGTCAGAAGACCGTCAAGCAGTTCAACGCCGATATGGACGTCTATCTGAAATGTGTCGACGAGGAAAACCCGCCGCCGGCGGAAGGCGCGAACCTCACGGACGCCGACAAGAAGGCGATCGCTGCCCGCGAGGTGCTGCGAGTCAAGAAGCACAATGCTGCGGTCGAAGCTGAAGAAAAGGTCGCTGAGCAGTTCAACACCCAGCTGAAGATCTACAAGCAGGCACAGGCCAACAAGTAATTGGCTCCGTTGACGCCCGCCGAAGCCTCGAACGCGATTGAGGCTTCGCTTCAACCCCTGCCCCCGGAACACGTCCCGCTCGCTGCGGCGGCAGGGCGTGTGCTGCGCGAAGACCTGTACGCCGAGCGCGACCAGCCCCCGTTTGATCGAGTGGCGATGGACGGTATCGCGGTGCGATCGGCGGCCGTTGAACAGGGGTATCGATCTTTCAGAATTACCGGGGTGGTCGCCGCCGGCGCGCGACCCTCCGCCCTGACGGATGCGCAGACCTGCCTTGAGGCAATGACCGGCGCTGTGCTGCCACCGGGTGCCGACGCTATCGTCCCGGTGGAAGCCATCACCGTCGCCAACAACACGGCGACCTTGCCGGCCGATATCAGCGTGACGCCGTGGATGAATGTGCACCGGCGAGGACTAGATGCCACGTCTGGCAGCCTGACCTTGGCGCGCGGCACACGACTTCGCGGCCCGGAGCTTGCGGCGGCGGCCTCGACCGGCTGCGCGACAGTGGCGGTCACGAGGGAACCCCGAATTGCCGTGATTTCCACGGGCGATGAACTTGTCCCGCCCGGCGAACCCCTCGAGGACTGGCAGATCCGTCGTTCGAATGCTTACGGCATCATCGCGAGCCTACGGACGCATGGCTACGGCGAGCTGACGGACGACCATGTCCGCGACGATCCCGCTGTCATCGCACGCGCTCTTGAGACGCACTTGGCCGCGAACGACGTCCTGATCCTGAGCGGTGGCGTCTCGGCCGGCCGCTTTGATCATGTGCCTGGCGTCCTGGCCGCCCTCGGCGTTCGCAAGGTATTCCATAAGGTGGCACAGCGGCCCGGCAAGCCGTTCTGGTTCGGCGTTGGCCCGACCGGTCAGGCAGTATTCGCCTTGCCGGGCAATCCGGTGTCGACCCTCGTCTGCCTTGTACGGTACGCGCTTCCCGCGCTCGCACGGCTCGGCGCCGCCACCCCCGGGCCACCGGCGACCGTCACGCTCGACACGGCTCAGGCCGCCGCCCGACATGGCCTCACGTCATTCCTGCCCGTGAAGCCGGTCATCGGTCACCCGAATCGGGTTCGAATACACGCCACACAGGGATCTGGCGACTTCACCGCCCTCATCGGTACCCTAGGGTTCGTTGAGCTCGCGCCAGGCCATAGTTACGACGTGGGCGCGCTCGTCCCGGTCTACACTTGGGGATGATGAATCGGGTCACATCCTCCGACGACGCCAGCGCACCGCTCGATCGACTGGGCAGGCCGATACACGACCTCAGAATCTCGGTCATGGACCGGTGCAATTTCCGCTGTCCTTACTGCATGCCGAAGGACACCTATGGCGAAGGCTACCGATTTTTGGGCGCCGGGGAGCGTCTCTCCTTTGGAGAAATCACCCGTCTGGCAGGCCTGTTCGTCGGGCTGGGTGTTCGCAAGCTACGACTCACGGGCGGCGAGCCGCTGCTGCGCGCTGGGCTTTCGGAACTCGTTGGCGATCTGGCCGCATTACCTGGGGTCGAGGATGTCGCGCTGACCACCAACGGAATGCTGCTGGCACGGCACGCGCGAGACCTCGCGGCCCAGGGGCTCGCACGCGTCACGGTGAGCCTCGACTCCTTGGATCCGGAGGTATTTCGCACCATGTCGGGCGGGCATGGACATCCGGAGGACGTCATCGGCGGCATCGAGGCGGCGATCGCCGCGGGACTGACACCCGTCAAGATCAACTGCGTCATCGAACGGGGCGTCAATGATCATACGGCGCTCGCACTGGTGGAGCACTTTCGCGGGACGCCGGTGATCGTGCGTTTCATCGAATACATGGACGTCGGCAATCGCAACCACTGGGACCGTAGCCGCGTCATCCCGTCGAGGGAACTGCATGCGACGATTCACGCTCGGTTCCCGCTGATACCGCTCGAGGCCCAGTACGCCGGTGAAGTGGCGGAGCGCCATGCCTTCGCGGACGGCCGTGGTGAAGTCGGATTCATCTCGTCCGTGAGTCAGCCGTTCTGCGGCGCGTGTAGCCGGGCGCGGCTCTCGTCGGACGGTCAGTTCTATACCTGCCTGTTCGCCACCCGCGGTCTCGACTTGCGAGGTCCGCTGAGATCCGGTGCCACCGACTTGGAACTGACGACGCTGATCCGAGGCGCATGGCTTGAGCGAACGGATCGTTACAGCGAGCAGCGCGCAGCACTCACTGCAACGGGCACGACCCAGAAAATCGAGATGTACTACATCGGAGGCTGATGAACACGCTCACGCACGTCGACGCCGAAGGCCACCCGACCATGGTGGACGTTAGCGACAAGCGCATCACCGCGCGCCGCGCCATCGCGGAGGCGCGCGTCCGATTACCCGCGTCCGTGGCGGAGGCACTGCGACAGCAGCAGTTCGTCACGGCCAAGGGACCTGTGTTCCACACGGCGATCGTCGCCGGTACGCTGGCGGCAAAACGAACGCATGAACTGATCCCGTTCTGTCACCCTCTGGGCCTTGAAAAATGTTCGCTGGAGATCATGACGGTCGGAGACGACGTCCTGATCCGTTGCACGGTCGCGGTTCATCACAAGACCGGCGTCGAAATGGAGGCGCTGACCGGTGCGAGCATCGCCGCTCTAACGGTCTACGACATGTGCAAGGCGCTATCGCATGACATCGTGATCGAGCAGACCCGTCTCCTCGAGAAGCGCGGCGGCAAGAGCGACTTCAACCCGTCGCCATGAGCCACGTAGCCCCTCTGTCAGGTCTTGTGTTGGCCGGAGGCCGCAGTCAACGCATGCAGCGCGACAAGGCCCTGCTCGCCTATGGCGGCGAAACCCAGTTGAGTCGTGCCGCGCGTCTACTCGCGCCGTATGTGGACCAAGTCTATGTGTCGGTCCGCGAAGATCAACGAAACGAACCCGAACGCGCCCGCTGGCCGCAAGTGGTCGATCTCGTCCCCGATATCGGGCCCGCCGCCGGCATTCTTGCGGCACAGCTGGCTAAACCACAGCACGCTTGGCTAATCGTGGCGGTGGATCTCCCCCTGCTGGATGCCGGCACGATCGCTCACTTGGTGGCTGCACGCGACTCCCAGCGAGTGGCAACCGCCTATCGAAGCAGCATCGACGGCCTTCCGGAGCCGCTGTGTGCAGTGTGGGAACCCATGAGCCATGATCCGCTGTCGGCATTCCTCGCGACTGGCCGCCACTGCCCGCGAAAATTCCTGATCACGCACGATGCCGCCCTGATCGATTTGCCACGCGCCGATGCCTTGCATAACGTGAACACACCCGCTGAATATTCAGCGGTCGCCGACGACAAAAGCCTAGCCTCATGATGAAGACCCTCCATATCCAGTACTACGCACTGCTGCGCGAACAGGCCGGACGTAGCCGTGACAGCATTCAAACCACCGCCACGACTCCAGCCGCCGTCTATGAGGAGCTTCGCGAACGATATGGGTTCACCTTGCTCAGGGACCAGCTGCGTGTCGCTATCGACGGCGAGTTCTCGGACTGGCAAGCACCGCTCAGCGATGGCGCCGAACTGGTATTCATTCCTCCGGTAGCGGGCGGCTGAATGGCACTCTTCGAATTCAGCGACCAACCGCTCGATACGGCGGCGCTCCAACAGTCGCTGGCAAATCCAGCCTGCGGCGGATATGCGAGCTTCGAGGGCTGGGTTCGTGACGTCAACGAGGGTCGCGCCGTAGAACACCTGGAATACGAAGCGTTCATTGCGCTCGGCGTCAAGGAAGGCGAACGCATTGTCCGCGACGCGATGCAGCGTTTTGGCGTGCGTGAAGCACGCTGCGTTCACCGCATCGGCGATCTTAAACTGGGCGAACTCGCCGTCTGGGTAGGCGTCGCCTCCGCGCATCGCGGCGAGGCGTTCGCGGCTTGCCGCTATATCATCGACGAGGTCAAGCATCGAGTGC